>Ga0209579_10000240_pt1 | contig 71673 bp, 66 predicted proteins | sample Coa_R1_2_FD_187152 | JGI IMG/M metagenome (GOLD analysis project Ga0209579, IMG submission 187152) | Surface soil microbial communities from Centralia Pennsylvania, which are recovering from an underground coalmine fire - Coalmine... | ecosystem: Environmental > Terrestrial > Soil >...
CCAACAAGAAACCCAAAGTAATTATCGTCGCCGTCATGCGAAAAATGATCACAACCCTCAATGCCATGCTCCGCGACAATGTTGCATGGCAGCCCAGAACCGTTTGAGCCAACATCACAGTTGCTCATTCGGCGTAGCGAGAAGGGCACTCGCCACATCTGCGGGAGGCGGCCGGCTGCCATGCGCGGCCTTGAGCAACTTCAGGCTGCCGGCCGGTGTCACCATCAGTGCGGCACCGGTGTCTCGGCGACTGCATCGGTGTCGGATTGTTTTTTTGGTGCTGAGTCCGCCGCGCTCCCGTTGTCGGCCCAGCTTGGAGGCAAGCCGAGACCTTTTTCGATCGCCCCAGGCAGCCCAGGCGACCTTCCGAACGTCTCGCACGCCACCTGTTTGGGCGCGGCGCCGAAAGACGCCTTTACTTTGTCCAGGGACGGCGGGGCGGGCCATGTTCCAAACGGACTCTTGCCGGTGACGAGTAATTTGCTGAAGTCGTCGCCGAACTCGGATGCCAGATCGTAAGCGTCGCCTTCGGTTGATACCCGCGGCGAACTCGTGAAGGAGTTCGCGCCCCGCGCCCAGACCATCGCAGCCACTTGATTGCCACTCTGGCCCCGCGCCTCAGCTTCAACGGACAGACTGCCGAGCCCTATCGGGACACGGGGTACCGGAACCGGAACGCCGGGCAGAAGAAGAGACGGAGCCACCGAGGCGACCTTCGATACTCCGGCCATTGTTGCGTCCGTCGCCGCAACGTGAGTGACGACGGCGTGAACGGTCAGATCGGCCGTCTGCGCGGGGCTGGCTATCTGAAAGCGGTCGCTGAGCCCCAGACACAGTGATCGGTCGATGGCGTTCGTAATCAGGCGCTTCTGCGGTTCGGTAAACGGTCCCTGCGCGATGGCTGGGGAAAATGATGTGGAAATAATCCGGACGCTCTTTGCCGCCAGAACATCGTCCTTGCTGAGGCGCAGTTGTGAATGGGTGAGCAGGCCATCCGAGGTGGTCAGATTGTCGTACGACATCAGCGACCCACCATGGTCCAGCGGGGCGGTTGCGCATCCAGCAGCCGTCAAGCTCAACGCTATCGGCAGCGCCCATCTCATGCCATTTGCCCTTCGAATAGACGTTGTTGCGCAAGCTCTCACGCAGCACCGCACCGAATGATTGATTCCCGCCCGTTAGGGCACGGCGTCCAAGGCAATTAATCCTGTTACCACGCTTTGATCGCTCGTTGTGAGAAATCACTCAAACACCTGCATTTTGGCGTAAAGGCGACATTGGCGGTCGCGCTCATTCGGTGACGACACGGCCATGGATTAGGCCAACGAATCAGTGCGCCGCCGCCGCGGGCGCATCAGGTCTGATAGAGACCCGCTCGCTCTAAGTGCAATCCCTGGCGCTGAGCCGCGTGCGTACGCTAGCCCTGCTGCTGTCAGATCAGATATGGCGGAAGGGGTGAGATTCGAACTCACGATAGACTTGCGCCTATGCCAGTTTTCAAGACTGGTGCCTTAAACCACTCGGCCACCCTTCCGATATTGCGTCCTGTGCCCCTGAACTTACCGGCAAATTCTCAACGAACCAGACAATTGCGCCTTGTCGTTCGGTGACAGGGACCGCGAATGTGTGGCGCGTCGAGTAAAAACGCAAGATTCGCGCCCAGACGATTGATTTTACTGCCCATACGAGGCGTATTTGTCGCAGCAATGACGGCCAAAATGCGCAATAATATAGGTCGGCGCAACGAGCTTTCGGGATGGCGATGTTGAAAGGCCGTGGAGTTTTCCTTGCGACCGCGTTGATCGCGCTGCCCGTCGCAGTGTCGGGCGCGCGCGCCGACGATTTCTACAAGGGCAAGGTGTTCAGCATCGTCGTCGGCTTCACGCCCGCCGGTGGCTATGACAATTACGCGCGCAATGTTGCGCACTACATCGGCAATCATATTCCCGGAAATCCGACGGTCATCGTGCAGAACATGCCGAGTGCCGGCAGTCTGACCGCGGTGCGTTACCTCAATCTCACGGCGCCGAAGGACGGCACCGTGATGGTCATCTTCAATCCCGGCATGGTCACGCAGTCCATCGTTCAGCCCGACAAGATCAAGCTCGACTTTCGCGATTACGCCTGGGTCGGCGTCGTCACGCCGGATTTTCGCGTCTGCTACGGCTATGGCGACAACGGTCCGAAGACCTGGGACGAGATGATGCACCGCAAGGAGTTCATCCTCGGCTCGACCGGCAAGGCGTCGGGCAATTACATCAATGGCGCGATCTTGCGCGAGGTATTCCATGCGCCGGTGAAGCAGATCATGGGATACCCCGGCAGCGCCGAACAGCGGCTTGCCGTTGAGCAGGGCGCGCTTGACGGCGATTGCGGCTCCTACAGCAGCATTCCCCAAGAATGGATCAGCAAGGGCCTGGCCCATTCCTTCGTTCGCTTCACCAAAGATCGTCCGGCAGAAATCCCGGAGAGCGCCGTCTATATCGGCCAATTCACCAGCAGCGACGATCAGAACCAGCTCCTGGACCTGCTCGGCGGCGGCGACGAGGTGGGCCGGCCTTTCATCATGTCGAAGGACGTGCCGGCGGATCATCTGGCGATTATCCGCAAGGCGTTCGATGACACCATGAAGGATCCCGCCTTCCTCGCCGACATGGACAAGCAGCAGCTTCCGGTACACCCGCTGACCGGCGACCAGGCGCAGAAAATCGTCAGCGACCAGATCGCCGTGCCGCCGGCCATTGTGGCCAAGGCGAAGCCGATCTACGAGTAGCGGCGCGCCAGCGCCGCCGTTTTCGCAACGTCCCATTCACTATGGGACCGGCCGTACCCATTCTCGCCACAATCTGACCACGCTAAAATTCGATACAGTTTCGGTTGGGGACGGGGATGATGCGGGGTCGCGTCAGTTCGGCAGTGCGTAGGCTTGCGCCGGTCAGCGCATGCGCTGTTCTATGCCTGTCGCTTGCCCAATGCGCCAATTCGAGCCACGTCGATTCACGCTGGGGTGTCTCGGCCAGCGAGCGTGTTGTCCAACCGGGCGAGCCCGTGCCCAAGGGCGGCGGCACGTATCGGGTCGGATCACCCTATGTGGTCGGCGGTCAGACCTATTTTCCGCAGGATAATCCGCACTACCATGCCGAAGGTCTCGCCTCCTGGTATGGCGACGATTTCCATGGCCGCTATACCGCAAACGGCGAACTCTTTGACGCCAACGGCATCTCGGCGGCGCACCCGACCCTGCCGCTGCCGAGTTATGTCCGTGTCACCAATCTCAATAACGGCCGCTCCATCATCGTGCGGGTGAATGATCGCGGACCCTATGTCGGCAACCGTCTCATCGATGTCTCGACCCGTACCGCGCACCTTCTCGGCTTCTACGATCGCGGCACCGCGCCGGTACGCGTCGAATATGTCGGCCGGGCGCCGATGGAGGGCTCCGACGACCGCATCCTTGAGGCGACGCTGCGGGAGCACGACCCGGCACCGGCGCCCTGGAACGTCAAGCTGGCCTCGGCGTCCATAGTCCCGCCGCTGCCGGCGCAGCCGCCGCCAGTGCGCACCCCGAGCTACGCCAGTGCCGCAATGAGCGACGTCGCGGCGACAACCCGCGCCATGTCGTTTGCCGCGACGCCGAACGGCGTTGACGGCGTCGATCTGCTCAACGGCCGTGGTCTCTATTGATCTGAGCCGCCCCTGAAACGGGTAGCCGAGGTTTCCACGCAAGGCACGATGCACCGTTAAGTTTCGCGGCATTCCGTCCCAACAGGCTCGAAAGAATTGGCCGCTCTTGGGCTTGCACATGCCCTATTGTGCGCGAGATGTTGGGATGAGATCACGGTGCGGTGAGACTTGCGGAGGCGGGCGTGTTCGTGCGTCGGGAGATGAAACGGTGGCGGGGCAGGGGCCTGTCTGCGCTTTCGGTCTGCTTGCTGTGTGCCGCGTTCGCCGCCGCACACGCCGCGCCGGCCGGTTCTCCGGCCAAAAAGGAAGAGGGGTTCCAGACCAGCGCTCCCGCCGCGCTTCTCCTCGATTCCGACAGCAACAACGTCCTCTACGAGAAGAACGGCGATATGCCGGTGGCGCCGGCGAGCCTCGCCAAGCTGATGACGCTCGAATTCATCTTCAACGAGCTCAAGAAGGGCACCGTCAAGCTCGACGACACCTTCGTTATTTCCGAGAACGCCTGGCGTAAGGGCGGCGCCCCGTCGCACGGCTCCACCATGTTCGCTGCAATTCACAGCCAGGTCCGGCTCGAGGATCTCATCCAGGGCATCATCGTGGATTCCGCCAACGATGCCTGCATCGCGATTGCGGAGGGCGTTGCCGGCAACGAAACCACGTTCGGCCAGATGCTGACCAAACGGGCGCGTGAAATCGGGCTGGAGCATTCGACTTTCACCAATGCCGAGGGCTACCCCGATCCCAATCTGCGCGTGACGGTGCGCGACCTCGCCCAGCTCGCGCGCCATATCATGCTGACCTATCCCGAATATTTTCCGTATTTTTCGATGCGCGAATTTACCTGGAACAACATTCGCCAGCAGAACCGCAATCCGTTGCTCGGCATGGTCACCGGCGCCGACGGCATGAAGACCGGCGAAACGGCGGAAGCGGGCTTTAATCTGGTGGGTTCGGCATTGCAGGACAATTTGCACCTCATCGTCGTGGTCACCGGCGCCAAATCGGACAAGGAGCGCGGCGAGGAGGCGCGCAAGCTGCTTGAATTCGGCTTCCACGGCTTCGAGGCGCGCGTGCTGTTCGCCGAAGGCCAGACCATCGGCTCGGCGAAAGTATTCGGTGGCGACGAGGGCTACGTGCCGCTCGTCGCTCCCGGCACGATTACGATGATGATGCCGCGCAACGCCAACGAGCGCCTGCTGGCCCGCATCGTCTATACCGGGCCGGTGCCGGCGCCGGTCACCAAGGGGCAGCCGATCGGCAAGCTCAAAGTGTGGCGCGGGGACAGTCTCGCTCTGGAAGTGCCGTTGGCGGCGGCCGAGGATGTCGGCAAAGGCAATATGCGCCAGCGCGCGTTTGACGGCGCCACCGAACTGATGATCGGGCTGTTCAAGGCCGGCGTCGACAAATTGTAACTCCCGCCCTTGGTTGCTTGCCGGTGCAAGCAGCGTAACGCGGGCCTATATTGCGGCGGCATGATCCGAATCCGTTTCATGTCGAATAGGCAAGACAGCCTGTAAGCTATTGATATCTTGGATATCTGAATTGAGCGGCCCGATGCGCGGCAAGTTCATCACGTTCGAAGGCGGCGAGGGCACCGGGAAGTCGACGCAGGCCGCCATGCTGGCGCTGCGGCTCGAAGCCCTGGGCCTCGGCGTCCTGCGCACGCGCGAGCCCGGCGGCTCGCCGGGCGCCGAGATCATCCGCCACGTGCTGTTGTCGGGGGCGGCCAAGCCGCTGGGGCCCGACGCCGAGGCCATGCTGTTTGCGGCGGCGCGCGAAGACCATGTGCGCTGCGCCATCGAGCCGGCGCTGGCCGCCGGCAAATGGGTGGTGTGCGACCGCTTCGCCGATTCGACGCGGGTCTATCAGGGGACGCTCGGTGCGGTCGACCTGCGGCTGATCAAGGGCCTCGAGCGGGTGTCGATCGGCGATCTTGCGCCGGATTTGACGCTGGTCCTCGATACGCCCGTCGAGATCACCATGGAGCGAATCGCGCTACGCCGCGGCGATGCCGCTGCCGATCGGTTCGAGTCCGAGGGCGTGCACTTCCATGAAAAGCTGCGCGAGGCTTTTCTGGCGATTGCTGCCGCCGAGCCACAGCGCTGTGTCGTCATCGATACCAACGCGCCGCGCCAGAAGGTCGCGGCGATGATCTGGCAGACCGTGCAGGCGAGGCTCGATCCCGCGACCGCTCCGTACGATATCCAGGAGCGCGGGTCGGAAAATCTGGCCTCGTGAGGTCTCATTCATGAGCCCGCAGGCCAACGATGACGGCGGCGAAGTTCGGCACCCGCGCGAGACCGCGGTGCTGTTCGGCCATGCCAGTGCCGAAGCGGCGTTGCTTGCCGCCTATCGCAGCGACCGCATCCCCCATGCCTTCCTGATTGCCGGGCCGAAGGGCATCGGCAAGGCGACGCTTGCCTATCGCACGGCCAGGTTCGTGCTGGCGCATCCCGATCCCGCGGCACGCGAGGTGAAGGCGGCAAGTTCGCTTGCCGTCGCAGCGGACAATCCGATAGCGCGCCGGATCGCCGCGCAGGGCCAGCCCGACCTTCTCATCATTGAGCGCACGCTCAACGACAAGGGCGTGCTGCACAAGCAGATTGCCGTCGACGATATCCGCCGCACCGTGACCTTCTTCGGCTCGACGGCGCGGGAAGGGGGGTGGCGCGTCGCGATCGTCGATGCGGTCGATGAGCTCAACGTGTCCGGCGCCAACGCGCTGCTCAAAGTGCTGGAAGAGCCGCCGCAACGCGCGCTCATCCTGCTGGTAAGCCACTCGGCGTCGCGTGTGCCGGCGACGCTGCGCTCGCGCTGCCGCATCCTGACGCTGCGGCCCCTGATGGCGGACGAGGTTGCCGCAGCCGTTGCCGCCGCAACGGATGGACAGGCGAACGATCCCGAGGTCGTCGCCGCCGCGGCCGCCGCGGACGGCAGTGTGTCGCGCGCGCTGGCATTGCTGGACGGCGACGCGCTCGAATTGCGCCAGCAAGCGCTCGAATTGCTCGACCGTTTGCCGGCGGTCGATTCCAGGGCGCTGCATGCGCTTGGTGAAGCGATTGCCGGCACCGATCCGCTGCCGCTCGCCGCCTTCCTCGATATCGTCAACGTCTGGCTGTCGCAGCGGCTCGGCCGCGAGCAGGGCGGGATCGACCGGCTGGCGCGGCTGGCCGAGGCTTCGGAACGGATCAATATCGCGGCGCGCGAGACGGAAATCTATAATCTCGAGCGAAAACCGCTGGTTTTCAGCGTCTTCGGCTTGCTTGCCGAGGCCACGCGCGGTTGATACCAACCCCCATGTCCGGCAAGCCCTATTACATCACCACCGCCATCGCCTACCCGAACGGCGTGCCGCATATCGGCCACGCCTACGAACTGATCGCGACCGACGCCATCGCCCGCTTCATGCGGCTTGACGGCCGGGACGTGTATTTTCTCACCGGCACCGACGAACACGGCAGCAAGATGTTGCAGACCGCGGCGCGCGAGAAGCTGACGCCGCGCGAGCTTCTGGACCGCAACGTGCCGCGCTTCCAGGCCATGGTGGAGCGGTTCAACTGCTCGAACGACGATTACATCCGCACCACCGAGCCGCGCCATCACCGCTCGTCCGAGGCGATCTGGCAGGCTATGGAAAAGGCCGGCGATATCTATCTCGACAAATATTCCGGCTGGTACTCGGTGCGTGACGAGGCCTACTACGACGAGAGCGAAACCCGCCTCGACGATAAAGGTGAGCGGCTCGGACCGCAAAATACGCCGGTGGATTGGGTCGAGGAGGAGAGCTATTTCTTCCGGCTGTCGAACTACGCTGAAAAGCTGCTCAAGCTGTACAGCGACGTTCCGGACTTCGTGCTGCCAAAGGAGCGGCTCAACGAGGTCGCGAGCTTCGTTCGCGGCGGGCTGCAGGATTTGTCGATTTCGCGCACCACGTTCGACTGGGGCGTCAAGGTGCCCGGCAATCCCAAGCACGTCATGTATGTGTGGGTGGACGCGCTGACGAATTACATCACCGCCGTCGGCTATCCCGACACGGACAGTGCGAAATTCGAAAAATATTGGCCGGCCGATCTGCACGTCATCGGCAAGGATATCGTGCGCTTCCACGCGGTGTACTGGCCGGCGTTTTTAATGTCGGCGGGCGTCGCGGTGCCGCGGCGTATTTTCTCGCATGGCTTCCTGTTCAACCGCGGCGAGAAAATGTCGAAATCGGTCGGCAACGTGATCGACCCGTTCGCGCTGGCCGACGCCTATGGCGTCGATCCGCTGCGCTATTTCCTGCTGCGCGAAGTGCCGTTCGGCCAGGACGGCAATTACAGCCACGAGGCCATCGTCAACCGCATCAATGCCGACCTTGCCAATGATCTCGGCAATCTGGCGCAGCGCTCGCTGACGATGGTGGCGCGCGGGCTTGGCGGCGTATTACCGGCTCCCGGCGTGTTTTCCGATAACGATCAGGCGATTCTGAGCGCGGCCGACGCCATGATCGGCAAGGCGCGCGATGCCATGGCGACGCAGCAGTTGCATCAGGTGCTCAACGCGGTGTGGACGGTGGTGGCGGATGCCAACCGCTATTTTGCCGGAGAGGCGCCTTGGGCGCTGGCCAAGACCGATCCGGCGCGGCAGGGCACGGTGCTGTATGTGACAGCCGAAGTGATCCGGCAGATCGCCATCCTGGCGCAGCCGTTCATGCCGGCGTCGGCCGGAAAGCTGCTCGACCTCCTGGCGGTGCCGGAGGGCGAGCGTCAATTCGCCCTCCTTAGCGGCCAGAATCGCATCGCCGCGGGCACGAAACTGCCGACGCCGGCGGCGGTTTTCCCGCGTTATGTCGAGCCCGAGGGACGCGCTGCGGAATGACCATGCTGATCGACAGCCACTGCCATCTCGATTTCCCGGATTTTGCGTCCGAACTCGACGCCGTGGTCGGTCGTGCGCGCGCCGCCGGCATTGCGCGGATGGTGACGATCTCGACCCGGATCGTCCGGCAGCCGGAGCTGCTGGCGATCGCGGACCGTTTTCCCGACGTCTTTTGTTCGGTCGGCACGCATCCGCATTACGCCCATGAGGAACTCGACATCAGCGCGGCCGATCTGGTGGCGCGCACGCATCACCCGAAAGTGGTCGCGCTTGGCGAAGCCGGCCTCGATTACCACTACGATAATTCGCCGCGCGACGCGCAGGAGCGCGGCTTTCGCGCCCATATCGCGGCGGCGCGCGAAACGAAACTGCCGCTGGTCATTCATGCGCGCGATGCCGACGACGACGTCGCGCGTATCCTGGAGGAGGAAACGGGGAAGGGCGCCTTCCCCGCCGTTTTGCATTGTTATACCGGCGGCCCCGATCTCGCCCGCCGCGCCATTGCGCTTGGCCTCTATGTCTCGTTCACCGGCATTGTGACGTTTAAGAATTCTGGCGCGCTGCGCGACATTGCCGCCGCGCTGCCCGCCGACCGTATCCTGGTCGAGACCGACGCGCCGTATTTGGCGCCGGGCCGACACCGCGGCAAACGCAATGAGCCGGCCTTTGTCGTTGAAACGGCAAATGTTCTGGCGGAGACTCGTGGCGTGTCGTTCGACACGATAGCGCGGCAGACGACCGAGAATTTCTTCGCGCTTTTCAGCAGAGTGCCGCGGCCGGCCAATGCTGACAATTTTATGCAATCCGCTCACGCTTGATTGCGCGCCCGCCAAAGACTCCGGAAATGACGCTGAAATTCACCATCCTCGGCTGCGGCTCCTCCGGCGGCGTGCCACGGCCGGCTTTGGGCTGGGGCGACTGCAATCCTAATAATCCGAAGAACCGCAGACGGCGCACGTCGCTCCTGGTCGAACGGCGCCCCTTCCCTAACCCTCCCCCGCTTGCGGGGGAGGGAGGGGTTACCCGCGTGCTGGTGGACACGTCGCCCGACCTGCGCGAGCAACTTCTCGATGCCGAGGTCGATTGGCTCGACGCCGTGCTCTACACCCACGAGCATGCCGACCACACTCATGGCGTCGATGACCTGCGCGCGCTTTACATCAAGCAGCGTCGCCCGATCGATGTTTACCTCGACGACTGCACCGCGAAGTCGATGCATCAGCGGTTCGGCTATTGCTTCGCTGCGCCGCCCGGCAGCGAATATCCGCCGATCCTCGCCGAACATCGCCTGGCGGCGGGAAAGCCGATCGCGATCGCAGGGAAGGGCGGCATGATCACTGCCCTGCCTCTGTTGCAGGCGCATGGCGATATTGCCTCGTTCGGCTTCCGGTTCGGCAGCGTCGCCTATTCGTGCGACCTGTCAGGCATGCCGCCCAAAAGCGCCGTGGCGCTCGGCGGCCTCGACGTCTGGATTGTCGACGCGCTGCGCTACCGCCCGCACCCGAGCCATTTCTCGCTGGCCGATGCATTGGAGTGGATCGCGCGCCTGAAACCGCGCCGCGCCATCCTGACCAACCTGCACGCCGATCTCGACTACGACGCGCTCCGGGCCAAGCTGCCGCCCGGCGTCGAGCCGGCTTACGATGGGATCACTTTCGAGGTCGCAGAAAGTCCTGTATTACAAGGAACGGAGTGAGATATTCCATAATATGTCTTATGCGAATTATGGATTTGGTGCCGGATAGAGACCGGCTGCGGCAAGACCCTGCTCCAGTTCACCAGAGCCCCGGGAACACGCGCCAGCGCACCCGCTGGGCGTAATCGCGGTAGCCCGGCAGCTCAGCATGCAGGACACGATCCTCAGTGATCGCGCGGTGCAGCAGGAACGGCAGGCTCAGCGCGATCAGGACGGCCGCCGCGATCCAGGACCCGAGCGCGACACCGCTCGCCGCGATGATGACAATGCCGGCCAGATAACCCGGGTGCCGGATGAACGCGTATGGCCCGGTCATGATGACCTGCTGGCCGCGGTCGGACTGGATGCGGATCACCGATGAGAAGAAGCGGTTCACATACATTGCCCACAGCGCTAAGGCGTAGCCAGCTGCCACCGTAAGCAGCCCCAGGGCTTGCAGCCATGGCGGTACGTTGTCGCTCCAGTGCAGACGGCCGCGGTCAAGCCCAGCGACGATCCAGTGCACGAACAGGACGATTGAAAACAGCCGAAGTGCGAGAGGCGGCCGTTGTCCGCCCGGGCGCATGCGCTCGCGCAGCAAACCCGGATCGAGCGTCGTAAATGATACGACCATGACAGCGGCGAAAATCGCCAGGTAGATCCAAAATTCCGCAATCCGGACCGTGCCGGCGCTACCGAATAGCGCCGCGGCGGCGAGGACGACAAAAATGGCGGCTTGGGCGTAAGCGGATATCGGCACTCGCCTAAAATGGATCATGTCCAGCGACGCAGCAATGGCGCGCGTCCCGATTGGCGATGGAACCAAAAGGTATTCGGCAGGTTGATCGCCACACCCGTCGGTTCCCCCTGCACGGGACGGGTTGCTGTGCCCGTATATCCCCCGAATTTTTGAGGTGATGCCGTGAACAATAAAGTCCGAGCCCTCCATCCGAACCGCAAGGTTGCTCCTTCCCTCGATACGCCGACAGATCTTCCCGAGTCCGCAGTGCGCGCGCTTTCCGCCAAGCTGAACGAGATTTTGGCCGACGCCTTCGCGCTCTATGTGAAGACCAAGAATTTTCACTGGCACGTCAGCGGTCCGCATTTCCGCGATTATCACTTGCTGCTTGACGCGCAATCCGAACAGATTTTCGCCACCACCGATGAGATCGCCGAACGCGTGCGCAAGATCGGCGGCACGACGCTGCGCTCGATTGGCCATATCGCGAAGTTGCAGACCATCTCGGACAACAACGACAGCTTCGTGCCGGCGCATGAGATGCTGCGCGAACTGATGAACGACAACAAGAAAATCGCCGCCTCAATGCGTGAATGTCACGAACTCGCCGAAAAGCACGAAGATGCAGCGACGGCGGGCCTGCTGGAAACCTTCATCGACGGCACCGAGCGGCGCACCTGGTTTCTGTTCGAAGCGAGCCGTGCCGCGGAGAGGTAGCTTTCGATCATTCCAGATCGCCTCAAGGCAACGAGCCCGGAAGCCATACGCCCAAAACGGGGCTACGGAATCCGGGCTCCTTGCATTCACGCTGCCCCGGAATGACGTCGGTATTTCGAGTCTGATAGGCTCACGCGAACCTATCAGGATTCTTGCAATGACCCCTTCCCGCGACATTGCCCGCTTGCTCGACATCATGGCGGCGCTGCGGACGCCGAACACCGGTTGTCCGTGGGATTTGGCGCAGAATTTTTCGACCATTGCGCCTTACACGATCGAGGAAGCCTATGAGGTTGCCGACGCCATCGCGCGCGGCGATCTCAACGACCTCAAGGAAGAACTGGGCGATCTCCTGCTCCAGGTCGTGTTTCATGCCCGCATGGCGCAGGAACAGGGGGTCTTCGATTTTGCCGATGTGGTCGAGACGCTTTCGGCAAAACTCATCCGCCGGCATCCGCATGTTTTCGGCGATGAAACATCGCGCACCGCGCAGGCCGTGGAGGGATTGTGGGAGCGCATCAAGGCCCAGGAGAAGCAGGAAAAGGCCGCGCGTGGTAAAGCCAAGGACGAAGGCGCGCTGGCCGGCGTGCCGGTCGCCCTGCCCGCGCTGACGCGCGCCTTGAAACTTCAGAGCAAAGCCAGCACCGTCGGCTTCGACTGGAACGATGTCCGCGCGGTCTTGAGCAAAATCCGCGAGGAAACCGACGAGATCGAAGCCGCGCTCGACGGCGCCGGCGCTGTCGCGGAGGCGGCAGGGGAAGTCGGCGATCTCTTGTTCGCCGCAGTCAACCTCGCGCGCCATCTCAACGCTGACCCCGAAGCCGTGCTGCGGCAGACCAACCAAAAATTCGAACGGCGGTTTGCGTCAATCGAATCCGCGCTCGCGGCGCAAGGCAGGACTCCGACGGACGCCACGCTCGCCGAGATGGATTCGCTGTGGAATGAGGCCAAGGCGCAAGAATAGCGAGTGAAGCATTGACTCTGGCAACGTGGAGGAGATTGCGCGCTGTTGGCTATTCTCCATTCCCGTCATGTCTATTTCACGCCCGCTGCGCGCAGATAGTTCAAGTCCACGAAATGCTCGGGCGAGGGCAGCGGCGGCTTGATCGTGCCACCCTCCCCCATAAAAGCGATCACCTGAGCCAAGCCGTCTAGATCGATTTCGGCTTGCTTGGGCACGACGCCGCGATCGGGATCGAGATACAGCGCGAGGATCGCGCGCGCGACGTCGTCGGAGACGCCTGTGAGTTCAACTACCGCTTTCGTGACTTCAGCGCGTTGCGCCGGATCGCGAATAAATCGACAGGCATCGGCAAGCGCAGCGACAAAGCCGATAACGGCAGGCATATGGGTTTCCGCAAAATCGCGCCGCACGGCGATGACGTCGAACACGAACGATGCCACAGCCTCCGTGGTGTCGCCGAGCCGCCGATAGCCGCCCTTCACGGCGACGAGATCGTCGGGCTGACCGAGCGGAACGGCGTCGCACTCGCCACTTTTGAGGCATGCGGCACGAGCCGGCGAGCCGACCAATTCTTTCACACGGTAATCGCCGTCGTTCACGCCCTTAAGCGCCAGCAGCCGGCGCGTCGAGATTGAAATGGTGTCGATGGGCAGCGACAGGCCAATGAGCTTGCCCTCGAGATCGGCGAAGCTTTGGATCTGCGGCTTGGCAATCAGGCTATAGACCGGATTGCCGACCTCGCCGGCGATGGCGACGGCTTGCGAGCCGTTCATCACCGCCTGGATCAAATAAGGCGTCGCGGTCTGTGTGACATCGACCTCGCCGCGGTCGAGCGCAGCGACCATATTGCCGGTTCCCCCGGCAATCGGCACGACGTCGAGCAGCACATTTTCCCGCGCTAAATATCCCTGGCGCTTGGCGATGAAGAGATTGAGCGACGTCATCCCGTGCGCCGACGAGGGAATTTCGCCAAAGCGCAATGTTGCCGTTTGGGTGTGAGCCGAAGCACACGCACCGAGCAACGCGATCAGCGTGGTGCAAAGCCGAATTGGTGCCCGCCGTTCCACCGTCATGTGTGATCCCCTCTCGCTACGATTTGACGAGTCCCGCATGACGCGGCAGCCACAGCGCGATCTCCGGAAAGAACGTCACCAGCAGTACGATTGCCAGCATGGCAACGATAAACGGTGGCACTTCACGAAAGATTTCAGCGAGAGGCGTGCCCGTCAGCCCGCTCATCACGAACAGCAGCAGCCCATGCGGCGGCAGTGTCAGGCCGACCATCATATTGACCACGACAAGAATGCCGAAGTGGATGAGATCGATACCGAGCCCCTGCGCGATCGGCACCAGAAGCGGCACGATCACCAGCAGGATCGTGACCTCGTCGAGGACAATGGCGAGCAAAAGCATCAGGAGATCGACGCAGAGCAGGAATTTTGTCGGCGCCAGGTTCCAGGCCAGGAACGTTCGCTGAATGAGCTGCGGCACGCCCTCGTTGGCCACGGCATAATTGAACACGAAGGCGCCCGACATGATCAGCGCGATCATGGCGGTGGCGCGCACGGTGTCGGAGATCACAGCCGTCAATTGTGACAGGCGCAGCGTCCGGTAGACGACGAGCGCCAACCATAGCGCATAGCTCGCCGCGATCGCGGCCGCCTCGGTCGGCGTGGTAACGCCGGAATAGATCAAGCCCAGGAGAATACCCGGCAACGCTATCGGCAGCAGCGCGCGGCCGAAAATAGCCGGCGTCTGCGCCCAGCTCTTGCGTTCTTCGCCCGGGAAATTGCGCCGCCGCGCGATCACGGCGATCACGATCATCAGCGACGCCGCCATGATGCCGGCAGGAACGAGACCGCCGAGAAACATGGCCCCGACCGAGGCGTTGGCGATCAGCGCATAGAAGATCATCGGGATCGACGTCGGCATCAGCGGACCGAGCGTCGCAGATACCACGGAAGTGGCGGCGGCAAAGCCACGCGGATAGTGGCCGTTCTTCGACATCATGCGCGCTACGACGAGACCCGGACCAGAGGCGTCGGCGACCGCGCTGCCGCTCATGCCGGAGAAGATCAGATTGGTCACGACGTTAACCTGCGCCAGTCCGCCCGGAAGGTGGCCGACCATGGCGGAGCCGAAGGACAGCAAGCGTTCGATGACGCCGCTCGCGTTCATGATATTGGCGACGAAGATGAACATCGGCACGGCTATCAGGAGATAGCTGTTGTAGAGCCCGTTCATCGTCTGATCGACGACCAGGCCGACGTCCTGATGCGTCGCGATCAGATAGACGAAGCCCGCGGCGAGCATCGACAGTCCAAGCGGTGCGCCAAGTATCGCCGCCACCGTGAAGACGCCGAGCAGGACCCACAATCCTTCAGACACGGCGCCGCCTCGTTCCTCAGATGTGAATTCGCCAGCGCGGTCCAAGGACCCTGGCTACGCCGAGAATCGAGCGCCCGATCACGGCGAGCAGGAACAATCCAAAGCAGGCGTAGACATAATCGAGCGGCAGATTGAGCACGGGCGTGTGCTCGCGCCACAAGAAGGCGATGTAGTCGAGAGATCCCGGCGCTGCCCAGGCGAAAATGCCGCCGATGAGAAGATAACGCGCCAGCGCGACCACCCGCTTTGCCGCCGGCGGCAGCAACCGGAAAACAAGATCGAACGTGATCTGCATACGATCCGGCACGAGGAAAGCGTTGGCCCAGAAAATGATCCAGACAAAAAGGATCACGAGGACCTCATCGGCCCATACCGCCTCATCGTGCTCGAAATAGCGCGTGAATATCTTGTAGTTGAAGATCAGAAAGACGGCGGCAAACATGGCGCAGGCGATCCAGTCGGCGAGCCGCAGCGCCGCGTCGGCGACCGCGGCCGCCCTGCCCGGTTGCCCGGCGTCCGGCGGGCCACTCACGGCGTGTCAGGCTTTCATCACGCGCTCGAGCCCGGCGGCATCCCAGGCCTTGGCCAGATCGGAGCCGGCATAGACTTGATCCGCCGATACGCGAAACGGCGCCAGATCGACGGCATCAACTTCCAGGCCACGATCTTTCAGCGCCTGCACGATCGCTTTTTCGTCGGCAAGCCGTGCGGCGCTGCCGGTCCCGGCGGATTTTTGCGCGGCGGCGGCAAGCGCCTTCTGCTGGTCGGCGTTGAGCTTGTCCCATACCGGCTTGGCGATGGAGAAAAACACCGGCTGCACCATGTGCGACGTCAGCACGATCTGTTCCGACACTTCGTAGAATTTTGCGACGTTGAGAATGGACAGCGGATTTTCCTGGCCGTCCACGGTGCCGGTTTTCATGGCTAGGTATACTTCGGGCATGCCGAGCGGCACCGGCGTAACGCCGAGCGTACGTCCGAGCAGCAGCCATTCCGGACCCGCCGGCATCCGCATCTTGACGCCAGCCATGTCGGCCGGCCCCTTCACGGGACGCTTCTGCCGCAAGCTGACCTGGCGCGTTCCGAGATAATGGGTCGCGAGAATGTTGATACCCATTTTTTCGGCAACGGCCTTGCTGAAGTCCGCTCCGATCGGACCGTCGAACACGCGGCGAAGCTGATCGTAATCGCGCAACAGATAGCCGCGATTGAAATAGCCCAGTTCCGGAATTTGCTGAGCCACTTCGAACGTGGTCATGGTGCTCATTTCCAGATTGCCGCGCTGCAAGGCCGGAACTTCGGTGCCCTGTTTGAACAGCGTCGAGGCCGGATGAACGCTGACGTCGAGGCCGACATTGGCGGCATCGACATCGGACTTGAGCTGATCGAGCGCTTTGGTGAGGAAATCGGACGGCGGCGCGGCGGTCGAAATACGGATCTGCGCCGGCGATTGGGCGCGGGCCAATCCCGACGGGACAATGGCGGCAGTCGCCAGTGCACCGGCCAAAACGTTGCGGCGGGTCGTCATCACAGGTCTCCTCTCGATTTTGCAACGAATTTACTCCCACGAGGCGGGAGAGGTGAAATTCCAAATTTGGCACGCACCGCGTTGGCTTTGTCCGGAGCGGTACGCACAGTCATGGCAAAATGACCGTTCTCGTCCATCGCCTGGCTCATCACTTCGGTGTGGCGATGCAGCCAGCTCACGCCCGCGCCATCGGCGGGATCGATTTGCAGTTCGATGACGACGCGGCCGACGCTGAGCCGCTCCTCGATAGCCGTGCACAGCGTCTCGATGCCCTGCCCCGTGATTGCCGAAACCAGCACCGGCCGCTGCCCGGCCGGTTTACGCTCGGCGATATTGGTCAAGCGCGCGCGCTGTTCCATGTCGAGCCGGTCGATCTTGTTCCACACTTCGATCAGCGTGTGCAGATGCTCGGGATCGTTCTGCGGGTCGATGCCGAGTTGTTGCAAAACCTTTTCGACGTCGTGCAGCTGGGCTTCGGAATCGTCGTGCGAGACGTCGCGAACGTGCAGGATCACATCGGCCTCGATCACCTCTTCCAGCGTGGCGCGGAACGCCGCGACCAGCATGGTCGGCAAATCGGAAATGAAGCCGACGGTATCGGAAAGGATCACGCGCGCGCCGTGCGGCAGGTCGACCGCGCGCAATGTCGGATCGAGCGTGGCGAACAGCATGTCGGCAGACAAAACCTTGGCTTGCGTCATGCGATTGAACAGCGTCGATTTGCCGGCATTGGTGTAGCCGACAAGCGCCACGATCGGATAAGGCACGCGGCGGCGGCTTTCGCGGTGCAGCGCGCGGGTGCGTTTGACCTTGACAAGTTCGCCTTCGATCTTGGCGAGCCGTTCCTCGATCATGCGGCGATCGGCTTCGAGCTGCGTCTCGCCCGGGCCGCCGAGAAAGCCGAAACCGCCCCGCTGGCGCTCGAGATGGGTCCAGGAGCGGACCAGACGCCCCTTTTGATAGGTGAGATGGGCGTGCTCGACTTGCAGTGCGCCTTCGCGGGTGCGGGCCCGGCGGCCGAAGATCTCCAGGATCAGCCCGGTGCGGTCGATGACCTTGGCGCCCCACGCCTGCTCCAGGTTGCGCTGCTGCACCGGCGTCAGCGCGCCGTCCATCACCACCACGCTGACTTCGAGTGTTTTGACGATGCCGGCAAATTCCTCGACCTTGCCCTTGCCGAGGAGCGTCGCCGGGCGAAGCGCGTTGAGCATGACGATGCCCGACTGCACGACGTCAAGATCGATGGCGCGCGCAAGACCGATCGCTTCGTCGAGCTTTGCCGCGGGCGTGCGCTCGGAAGTTGCGGAGCGCGAGGCAGCGCGCCGCAGCACCGGCTCGATGACCAAGGCGCGTCCTGTCGCCGAGCCCGCGGGGCTCAACCGGTCAGCACGCGTCTCGCGGCGGCGCGGCTCCAATCAGATCTTTTCCGCAGCGGGCGGTTCTTCGGCACCCTCGAAGAGCTGCACCGGATGCCCCGGCATGATGGTCGATATCGCATGCTTGTAGACGAGCTGGGAGTGCCCGTCGCGACGCAACAGCACGCAGAAATTATCGAACCAGGTCACCACACCTTGCAGCTTCACACCGTTCACCAGGAAGATGGTGAGCGGAATTTTCGCCTTGCGGACGTGATTGAGGAAGGTGTCTTGTAGATTTTGTGCGCGGTCGGCTGCCATGGCCGTTGTTCCGTTCTTGTCGCGCGGGTGTATGCCCCGCGGGTCTTTTCTTTAGGTTATTCAGTAGGGTGGGCAGAGCGCAGCGAAACCCACCTTCGGCCCCAATAACTGCGTGATGGGTTTCACTACGCTCAATCCCATCCCGCAGCCGCCATTAGACGGCCCGACGCAAGGCGATGCAAGCCCAAGTTCGGGGCAAATGCGGCAGCTTTGGCGTCGATCAGCCGGTTTCGGCGAAGCTGTGAAACGCTGCCCGCAACGCCGTTGCCACCGGGCCGGGCTTGCCGTCGCCGATGATGCGGCCGTCGATCCGCACGACGGCAAGCACGATTTGGGTCGCCGACGTGATGAAGGCCTCTTGCGCCGCGTAGGCCTCGTCCAAAGTGAAGGCGCGCTCTTCGACAGCGAGTTTTTGCGCCTTGATGACATCGAGCGCGACGGTCCGGGTGATACCGCGCAGGATGGCATGATCGGCGTGACGCGTGATGAGCTTTCCGGCGGCCGTGACGATCCAGGCGTTGGCCGAAGACGCCTCGGTGACAAGGCCGTCAGCCGTGACGAACCAGACGTCGCGTGCGCCCTGCTCGATCGCGGCCTGGCGCGCCAGCACGTTTGGCAGCAACCCCACGGTCTTGATGTCGACCCGGCCCCATCGGTTGTCCGGCGTGCTGACGACGGCGATGCCGCTTTTGGCGAGGGCCTCGTTGCGCACGAGGTCGAGGCGGCGCGCCGTCACGACAACGCTGGGCTCAGGCTCGGGATTGGGAAACGCATGATCGCGCCGGGCCACGCCACGGCCGATTTGCTGATAGACGAGACCGTAGCCGATACGGTTCCGCGCTACCGTCTCGCGCAGAACGACGCCGAGCGCGGCGGGCGACATCGGCATGCGGATACGGATTTCACCGAGCGAGCGCAGCAGGCGGCCGATGTGCCGCCTCTCGTCGACCAGCCGGCCGCCGCGCACCTCGCACACTTCGTACACGGCGTCGGCGAATTGATAGCCGCGATCCTCGACGTGGACCTTGGCGTCGCGAAACGGCAGGTAGCGGCCGTTGACGTAGGCGATCCGCGACATCGGCCTTAATCGATTCCGAGCGCTTTGAGTTTTCGGTGCAGCGCCGAGCGCTCCATGCCGACGAATTCGGCGGTGCGGGAAATGTTGCCGTCGAAACGGCTGATCTGGGCGAGCAGATATTCGCGCTCAAAAATCTCGCGAGCTTCGCGCAGCGCCAGCGTCATCAGATGCTCGCCGCCATTGGCATTCGGCATTGCCGGAATCATCGAACTCACGTCCTGCGGCAGCATGGCGGCGGTGATCACCGCTTCCGGGTCGCCGCCGGCGAGGATCATCAGCCGCTCGACGTTGTTGCGCAGTTGCCGCACGTTTCCCGGCCAGTCGTGCGATTGCAGGACGGCGAGCGCATCGGAGCCGACATTGCGCTTGGGCAGGCCGGTCGTCTGCGAAATTTGCGTCATGAAGTATTCGACCAGTTGCGGAATATCCTCGCGCCGCTCGGCGAGCCCGGGCACGCGAATAGGAACGACGGACAGCCGGTGATAGAGATCCTCGCGGAATTTTCCGGCGGCGATATCGGCCTCGATATTGCGGCTTGTCGAAGAGACGATGCGGACATCGACCGTGACCTTGGTGCTGCCGCCGACGCGCTGGAAGGTCTGATCCACAAGCACTCGCAGGATCTTGTTCTGCGTCTCGCGCGGCATGTCGGCGATTTCGTCGATGAACAGCGTCCCGCCATGGGCCTCTTCGAGCGCGCCGACCTTGCGGCTGTGCGTGCCGTTGCCGCCCTCGACGCCGAACAGTTCGACTTCCATGTGTTCCGGCGTGATCGCGGCAGCGTTGATCACCACGAACGGTCCGTCGGCGCGCGCCGAAAGGCTGTGGATGGTACGGGCGGCCAGCTCTTTGCCGGCGCCCGGAGGTCCGATGATCAGGATGCGGCTGTTGGTCGGCGCGACTTTCTCGATCGTCTGGCGCAGTTGATTGGCGGCATGCGAATGCCCGACCAGCACGGTAGCGAGCGGAGTGTGCTGTTTGAGCTCGCGCACTTCGCGTTTCAAGCGCGAATTTTCCAGGGCGCGATCGGCGACCAGCAGCAGCCGGTCCGCCTTGAACGGCTTTTCGATGAAGTCGTAGGCGCCACGCTTGATCGCCGACACCGCGGTTTCGATATTGCCGTGGCCGGAAATCATCACGATCGGCAGATCGGGATGCTCCTGCTTGAGCGCGTCGAGCAGTTGCAGCCCGTCAAGCCGGCTGCCTTGCAGCCAGATGTCGAGGAACACAAGGTTCGGCCGCCGCGCCACGATGGCGGCAAGCGCGTCGTCGCTGTCGCGCGCGGTGCGCGCGCCATGGCCCTCGTCTTGCAGGATGCCCGCGACCAGCTCGCGGATGTCTGCTTCGTCATCGACGATCAGGATATCGGATGCCATGGTCTGCCTAACGCCCCCTGCCCTTTGGTCACACGACCGCTTGGCGCGGTTCAGTTTTTTCGGTGGCTGTTGGTGCTTCCGCTGCGAAACGCAATTGCATCCAGGCGCCGCGGGCACCCGCGATTTTGTCCGACGCATCGCGCAGTTCAAGACGTCCGCCGTGTTCTTCGAGAATGCGGCCGACAATGGCAAGGCCGAGACCCGTGCCCTTTTCGCGCGTCGTTACATAAGGTTCGAGCAGCCGGGCCCTATTTTCCTTGGGCAGCCCGATGCCGTTGTCGATGACGTCGATGACGATGTCTTTGCCGTCGTGTTGCGCGCTAACGACGATGCGGCCGCGTCCGCCCAGCTCGCTGACGGGCACCGCGCCAATCGCTTCGGTGGCGTTCTTGACGATATTGGTCAGCGCTTGCGAGATCAGCCGCCGGTCGAACCGCGCCGGCATGGCCTCCACGGGCAGTTCAACCTCGAAATCGATATCGGGATGGGCGACACGGAGCAGGAACACGACCTGGCGGACGGTGTCGGCAACATCCTCGTCCGTCATGACCGGTTTCGGCATGCGGGCAAAACGCGAGAACTCGTCGACCATGCGCTTGATATCGTCAACCTGACGGACAATGGTGTCGGTGCACTGTTCGAAGACCGCAGGATCGTCGGTGATGGATTTGCCGTATTTGCGGCGCAGCCGCTCGGCCGAGAGCTGAATCGGCGTCAGTGGGTTCTTGATCTCGTGTGCGATGCGGCGCGCGATATCGGCCCAAGCCGTGGAGCGCTGCGCCAGAACAAGTTCGGTGATGTCGTCGATGGTGATGACGTAGCCGTGCTCGGCTTCCGTCGCCTGCTCGCTGGTAACGCGCACGGAAAAATTGCGTTCCTGGCCGTCGCGCATCAGCGTGACCTGGCGCTGGATCAGGCGTTGATTGCTGCTGCGCGCCGCCTCGAAAATTTCGGCGAGCTCCGGCGCGACTTCGATCAGCGGCCGGCCAAGAGCCTCGGTCTCGGTGCGGCCGATCAATCGCTCCGCCGAGCGATTGAGGATCGTGAGGCGGCCTTCCGCGGTAACACCAAGGACGCCGGCGCTGGCGCCCGAAAGCACGGCCTCGGTAAAACGCCGTCGGCTGTCGATGAGGTCGCGTGCGCGCACGATGTCCTCGTGCTGCGTGCGCAGCTCGTGGGTCATTTTGTTGAACGTTTCGCCCAGGCGTGCGAGGTCGCCCTCCGAACGGTGAATCGGAACCTGGACTTGCAGATTTCCCGTGGAAACGACATTGGCGGCGCCGATCAGGCGGCGGATCGGCGCCACCAGACGGTTGGCGAAATCGAGACCGATCCACGCCGACGACAACAGCACGATCAGCGCGATGACCGCGAACATCAGCGCGAACGCGACCTGGATGCCGAGCCGCCGCGCTTCGAGATTGGCGAAGTCGCTAACGCTTTCTTGTGTGTTACGCAACTGCTGCACGACGCGCGGGTCAAGCAGTCGCGCCACATAGAGGTACATGTCGTCGTAGTCGTGCAGCTTGACCACGGCGGCTACGTGATCGCCTTCGGGAATGAGCGCAACCTGCGGATCGGTATCGGTGACCTGACGGAGTAATTCGGGCGACGGCAGTACGATTTTCTGCTCCATCGTCACGTTGGCGCGTTCGACTGTCGATCCGTCGGGTTTGATGATGATGGCGGCTGACAGACTGCGGCCGGCGGCTTGGGACGTCAGGAATTGGCGAAAGCGCTCGCGATCCTGATCAAACAGCGGCTTGGCACGGCCGACGTCGAAGGCCATGGCCAAATCCTCGGCGCGAAGGCTCTGGGCGTGCTCGTTCACATAGGCATCGGCCACGATGACCGACTGTTCGATCATGGCGCGCATGCGGGTCGAGAAAAAACGGTCGAGCGCGCGGTCGAGTGTCGTCGAGGCGACCACGGCAACCAGAATGGTGGGAACCGCGGCGATGACGACGAACAGGCCGACGATCTGCACGTGCAAGCGCGAGCCCGCTCGCCCGCGCCGGCGCGCCTGCACAACGACCCAGATTTCCCGTCCGATGATGGCGAGCAGCAAAAGTCCGGTCGCTGCATTCACGCAAAGCAGCGTGACAACCACTTCATGCACTGGGGATATCGGGGTGAGACCGGCAAGCACCAGGAAGGTGGCCGTCGCCGACAACAACGCCATGCCAACCGCGATCGCGCCAGTTACGCGCGATGCGATCGGCATCGGTGCGGCCGCCGCCGTATCGATCGGGACGGCCTGTTCAATTGTCGTCATTTCACGTGCCTGTCAGACGCGTTGAACGCAGCGAAAGGCTGGTACCAGGCTAAAAAGCAACAGTTCTGAGCCTGGATTCCGCTCCCCAAGTGATGCTTTTATACAACAATGTTGCCTGATTGCGACAATTCATAGGCAGGCCATTTGCTGGCACTGCCGTCATGTCCGGCTGGCGCGCTGGGCAGCCGATGAGACGGACACCGCCCCTTTCAGTCCGGACATGCGCCGAGACCCGGTCAGGACGATCTGGAATCAGCGTCCGAGCAACGAGCGCTAGCCGCCGCTGGTGCGATAAACCTGAATCTCGAGGTCGCGGATTTTCTTGCGCAACGTGTTGCGGTTGACGCCGAGCAGATCGGCGGCGCGGATCTGGTTCCCGCGCGTCGCCGCCAATGCAGCCGATAGCAGCGGACCCTCAACCTCGCGCAGGATGCGGTGATAGAGGCCGGGCGGCGGCAAGCCGTCATCGAAACCTGAAAAGTACTGCGCAAGATAGCGCTCGACTGCGACCGAAAGATTGTCGTCAGACCGGCCGGTTTCACCGGGCGCCGTCAATGTCGGTTGCGACAGCTCGGCCTCGATGACGGCCGAACTGATAGTCTCCTGCGGGTAGAGCGCGGCAAGGCGGCGCGCCAGATTTTCAAGTTCGCGCACGTTGCCCGGCCAACGATGCCGTTTCAGACGGTCGATCGCCGCCTGATCGATCTGCTTCGGCGGCAATCCTTCGCGTTCCACGGTAGTGAAGAAGTGCCGGATCAGGTCGGGAATGTCTTCGGTCCGCTCGCGCAGCGGCGGCAATCGCAACGGCACGACATTGAGCCGGAAGAACAGATCTTCGCGGAACAGGCCCTGCTGGATGAGTTGGCGCAAATCCTTGTTGGTCGCCGCTATAATCCGTACGTCAGCCTTGATCGGCGTGCGGCCGCCGACCGTCGTGTATTCGCCTTGTTGCAGAACGCGTAGCAGCCGCGTTTGCGCTTCCATCGGCATGTCGCCGATTTCGTCGAGGAACAACGTGCCGCCCTCGGCCTGCTCGAAGCGGCCGGCGCTGCGCGTATTGGCCCCGGTAAACGCGCCCTTCTCGTGACCGAACAATTCCGACTCGATGAGATCGCGGGGTATCGCCGCCATGTTGATGGCGACGAACGGTCCGGTTCGCCGCTTGCCGTAGTCATGCAAGGCGCGCGCGACGAGTTCCTTGCCGGTGCCGGACTCGCCCGCGATCATGACCGTCAGGTCCGTCTGCATCAGCCGCGCCAGCACGCGGTAGATTTCCTGCATCGCCGGCGAGCGCCCAACCAGCGGAATGGATTCGAAATCCTCGACCTTGGCGGGCAGCCGCGTTTTTTCTTTCGGCTCCGATAGCGCGCGCCCGACGATTGCGATCAGCTCCTTCAAGTCGAACGGCTTCGGCAGGTATTCGTAGGCGCCGCGCTCGGAAGCGCGGATTGCCGTCATGAAGGTATTTTGAGCACTCATGACAAGTACCGGCAGATCGGGCCGCGCCTTCTTGATCCGCGGCAGCAGATCGAATGCGCTTTCGTCGGGCAGCACTACGTCGGTGATGATGAGATCACCGTCGCCCTGGCTGACCCAGCGCCACAGCGTCGCGGCGTTGCCGGTCGAGCGAACCTCATAGCCGGCGCGCGACAACGCCTGGTTAAGCACCGTCCGGATAGCGGCATCGTCGTCGGCGACGAGAATGCTCCCCGCGGGCATCAGCGATCCCCCCGTGACTGGAGGATGGCGTCCGGCGCGGCACCCTCACCTGTATAGACTGGCATGAGAACTCGAAAAACGGTTCGGCGCGGCTGCGACTCGCACTCGATGATGCCGCCGTGATCGCCGACGATCTTGGCGACCAGCGCGAGCCCGAGCCCCGATCCCGTCGGTTTTGTCGTCACGAACGGATCGAACAGATGCGGCATCAATTCGTCGGGCACGCCCGGTCCATTGTCCTTGACGCAGATTTCAAGCGGCAACGATATGCGCGCCTTCGCTCCCGGCAGCGACAGCCGCACGCCGGGCCGAAACGCCGTGGACAGTACAATCTCGCCGCCGTTGGCAGCCTCGCCGATGGATTCGGCCGCGTTCTTGATCAGGTTCAAAAACACCTGAACGAGCTGGTCGCGGTTCGCCAGGATCGGCGGCAACGACGGATCGTATTCTTCGACGAACTTGATGTGCCTGGCGACGCCATTTTGCGCCAGCCGCTTCACGTGATCGAGCACGACATGGATATTGATCGGCTCGCGCTCGACAGGACGTTCGTCGCCGAACACTTCCATGCGGTCGACCAGCTTCACGATGCGATCGGCTTCATCGCAAATCAGCCGCGTCAGCGTGCGATCGTCATCATCGACCGATTGCTCGAGCAGTTGCGCCGCGCCGCGAATACCGGACAGCGGATTTTTGATTTCATGCGCCAGCATGGCGGCAAGCGCGATCACCGAACGCGCGGCGCCGCGATGGGTCAGTTGCCGGTCCATCTTGTCGGCGATGGTGCGCTCTTGCAGCATCACCACCACGGAATCCGGTTGCTCGGGCAACGGCGCCACGTAAAGATCGACCAGCCGATCGCCCGGATTGCGCGGGGTACCGAGGTCGACCTTGTATTCGTTGACCGGCGCGCCGCGCGAGCGCACCTGCTCGATCAGGGTCAGCAATGGGCTGCCGAACGGCACAAGATCGCGCAGCAGGTGGCGACGCAAATGCGATACTGAGACCTCAAAAAATGCTTCGGCCGCAGCATTTGCGTCGCTCACTTTTCCATCCGATGACACGACGATGACAGGATGCGGCAGCGCATTGAGCACCACATCGGCCGATGCCGAGGTCAGGAGGTTTTCGGCCATGCTCATCCGATCGTCCCCGAGCGCAGGCTGAGTTCGGCACGGAAATTCAGCGGAAAATGCCTCATTTCCAATGGTTTGACCATATTTCGCACACAGGTGCGGGGTGGCGGCATTGCACACGAATTAGGCGTGACCGAAGTTCTGCATAGAGTTTAGCCAAATCCGGGGCGCGCGCAAGTGTTGCACTGCAATATACCTAACCCGTGTGAATAGGCGTCCGACGCCTGTTTCCGTGACTTTGGCCGATGAGCCGTCATCAGTTCGTCACGCGGTTCGCACAATCCGGGAACATGCGCTAAAGCCATGCCGGAATTGCGGAGCGGAGAATTGAGATGGCCGATCTGGTCGCCGCCGTAATCGTTGCGGGCGGGCGAGGTTTGCGCGCGGGAGGCGATGTTCCAAAACAGTATCGCGCGCTTGCTGGCGAGCCGGTGATCCGTCCGGCGCTGTCGGCCTTTCTCTCTCATCCGCAGATAGGCGCGGTGCAACCGGTCATTCACCGGCAGGATGAAGAGATTTTTCTAGCCGCCACTGCCGGTTTGCGAAAACTTCTACCTCCGGTATGGGGCGGCGCCACGCGGCAGGCGTCGGTGCGCGCCGGCCTCGAAGGATTGAGCGCCTGCGCGCCCGCGCTCGTCCTGATCCACGACGCCGCGCGTCCTTTCGTTTCCGGCGCGCTGATCGGTCGCGCCATCGTCGCCGGCAAGGAGCGCCGTGCCGCGGTGCCGGCGGTCGCCATTGCCGACACGGTGAAGAAAATCGACGGCGAGGCAGTGGTCACCGAAACGCTTGATCGTAACCTCTTGCGCATAGTGCAAACGCCACAGGCCTTCGACTTCAATCTGATCGTGGCCGCACATCGGCGCGCGGCAGCCGCGGGGCTGACGGAGTTCTCCGACGATGCAGCACTTGCCGAATGGGCTGGTCATCCGGTCAGCGTGTTCGATGGCGAACAGGGCAACGTGAAACTGACCACTAACGACGATTTCTTGCGCGCGGAGGCGATGCGCGCCGCGGCGCTTGCCGATGTGCGCACCGGAAACGGCTTCGACGTGCATGCATTCGCCGACGGCGACCATGTCATGCTCGGCGGCGTGCGGATCGCGCATTCGCGCGGGGTCACCGGACACTCCGACGCCGACGTTGCGCTGCACGCGCTGGTCGACGCCATCCTCGGCGCTCTTGCCGAAGGCGATATCGGCGTGCACTTCCCGCCGAGCGATCCGCAATGGAAGGGCGCCTCGTCCGACCGTTTCCTCGCGTTCGCCTGCGAGCGCGTGCGGGCGCGACGCGGCATGATCGCTCATCTCGATGTCACGGTTGTGTGCGAGGCGCCGCGCGTGTCGCCGCACCGCGACGCGATGCGCGCACGCATCGCCGCGATCGCCGGCATCTCGCAGGAGCGCGTCGCAATCAAGGCGACCACCAGCGAAAAGCTAGGCTTCACCGGCCGCGGCGAGGGCATTTTTGCCATGGCTACGGCGACGGTACGGCTGCCTTGGAGCGCTGAATGAACGGTGCGTCGTTGCGCAGCCAGGCGAAGCTGGTTCTCGCGCTTTGCCGGGCGCGGGGTCTTCATATCGCCACGGCGGAGTCCTGCACCGGCGGCCTGGTTGCTGCGGCCCTGACCGAGATCGCCGGCTCGTCCGACGTCGTCGATTGCGGTTTCGTGACCTATTCGAATGATGCAAAACGGGCGTTGCTCGGCGTGCCGGCCGGAACACTCGACCGCCACGGCGCGGTCAGCGCCGAGACTGCAATAGCCATGGCGGCCGGCGCACTGAAATATTCGCAAGCCGATCTGTCGGTGGCGATCACCGGTATCGCCGGCCCGGGCGGCGGCTCGAAGCAAAAGCCTGTCGGCCTCGTTCACTTTGCCGCCGCGAGCCGCGACGGCCGGCACATTGCTCGCAAACGGCTCTATGGCAAGATCGGCCGCCGCGGCGTGCGGCTCCGCTCCGTTTCCGAAGCGTTGAAGCTCCTTGAACTGTTGGCCCGGCAGCGACGCAGCTAAGCAGCGCAGGCGTCAATACGGATATGACATAGAAACGGACTCGCCTAAGAAGGGCGCTCGAACAACCGGTGACGAACCGTGTAAGTTGTACGCCGGTGTCGACCGCGAAGACCGGCTTAGCGGCCCTCTGTGCAACAGCATCCCGGTCGCAAATCCAAATAGCAGCGCGACAGCCCCCACTTTTGCTATGCAAGCCATTTTCAAGCTCCCATTCCAGTGTGTTCGATGCGAAAAGGGAGTCCCACCTTTGGTGGTTAACTGCAGGGTAGTCTTTGCGCCTTTTTCGAACTGTGATGCGGAGCACAATTTTTTGCTTTCTCAGCCGCGGACTCGCGCCCGACCAAGTGCCGCTAGATGCCGTATACCTCATCCGCTCGGCGTTCGAAGGCGGCAGCGAAGCGGCGGAATGCCGCGTCGAACACTGTGCCCATGAGCATGCCAAGGGTGCGGCTGCGGAATTCATAGGATATGAAAAATTCGACTTCGCACGCGCGCTCACCCTCGGGCCGAAAGGTCCAGCGATTGTTCATTTTCTGGAACGGGCCTTCGAGATATTCAACCAGGATTTCAAGCTTCTGCGGATCGAGCGTGACGCGACTGGTAAAGGTTTCGCGGACAAGTTTGTAGGCAACGGTCATATCGGCGACGATGACATCCCGCCCCGCGCCGTCCTTGGTCCGCTTGCGCACGGCAAGCGAACGGCACAGCGGCACGAATTGCGGGTAGTGCTCGACGTCGGCGACGAGATTGAACATGTCGGCTGCGGAGTGCCGCACCTGCCGTGTGGTCGAAAATTGCGGCATTGAAGATCAACGCGACGCGCGCGCCGCCTTCAGCCGGGCAAAATCATCACCGGCATGGTGCGAGGAGCGCGTCAGCGGCGACGCAGAGACCATGAGGAAGCCTTTTGCGTAGGCAATCGTCGCCAGCGCCTCGAACTCGTCCGGTGGCACGAAGCGGATGACCGGATGATGCTTGCGCGTCGGTTGCAGATATTGACCGATGGTGAGGAAATCGACACCGGCGGCGCGCAGGTCGTCCATCACTTGCAGGACTTCGTTGCGCTCCTCGCCGAGCCCGACCATGATTCCGGATTTGGTGAACATCTGCGGGTCGAGTTCCTTGACCCGCTGTAACAGCCGGATCGAGGCGAAGTAACGCGCGCCAGGGCGCACCGTGAGATATTTCGACGGCACCGTCTCGAGATTGTGGTTGAACACATCGGGCCGCGCCGCCACCACGATCTCCGCCGCGCCATCCTTGCGCAAAAAGTCCGGCGTCAGCACCTCGATGGTGGTCTTGGGACATTGCGCGCGGATGGCGCGAATGACGGCGGCAAAGTGCCCTGCCCCGCCGTCGGAGAGATCGTCACGATCGACCGAAGTGATGACGATATGGGCGAGTCCCAGCTTGGCGGTCGCTTCCGCAACATGGGCGGGTTCCGCGCGATCGAGCGCGGCCGGCAACCCGGTCTTGACGTTGCAGAACGCGCACGCCCGCGTGCAGGTGTCGCCCATGATCATGAAGGTGGCGTGCTTTTTCTCCCAGCATTCCCCGATATTGGGGCAGCCGGCCTCCTCGCATACGGTGTGCAGGCCATTGGCGCGCACGATGCGTTGTGTATCGAGATAGCCGGCAGACACCGGCGCCTTGACGCGTATCCAATCCGGCTTGCGCGCCGATGGCTGATCCGGCCGGTGCGCTTTTTCCGGATGGCGCGGGGAATCGGATATTCCCAATACCGTGTCGATCACGATGGCCATGGCGGCTCCGCGCGGCTGACCTTGCGCATCAGATACTTACGAGTCCGATTGCTGCGCCGCAAGGCGCGGCTGATGCCGTCGTAACGGCGCCATTTGTGAACAAAATGTAAGGATTCCAGCGGCTTTTCGCGCTTCCGGCCGCAACTTTCGCCACAATAAAATAGCTTGCTGAAAAGAGGGAAAATCGATTCCTCGCGGGAGGATTCCTGTGACCGTTCAGGGCAAGGACGCGGCAGCGTTGGCGCTGCACAGGTTCGGCTTCGGACCGATGCGCGATCAGCTTGTCGTAGTTGCCGGCGATCCGCGTGGAGCGATACTCGCCGATCTGGACCGCCCGCAAGCCGGCAGCGTCGCCGGTGCGCTGCCCACCAGCAGCGAAGCCGCCCGCGCCGTATTCGACTTTCAGGCCGAGCGGCAGGCTAAGCAAAAGCTGGCGCAGCGCTTGCAGAAGCAAGTGGATTCCGACGGCACCGCGCCACCGAGTTCACAGGCCGTCACCGCGATGTCGGCCGATCCACTGACGGGCCAGAAACCCACAGACAATCAGCCGCCACTGCCGCAGCAACTTTTCCTGAACGAAGCCAAGGCCCGCGTCGACGCCGCGATCGGCGCCGATATCGGATTTGTCGAACGCCTGGTCTGGTTCTGGTCCAACCATTTCTGCATTTCCGCGGAGAAGGTCGTCGCGATGGCCGGGCCCTACGAACGCGAGGCGATCCGGCCCTATGTGCTTGGCCGCTTTGTCGACATGCTGCAAGCGGCCGAGAGCCATCCGGCCATGCTGGTCTACCTCGACAACGAACAATCGATGGGTGCGGACTCGATTGCCGGCATCAATCGCGACAAGGGACTTAACGAAAACCTTGCCCGCGAAATCATGGAATTGCATACGCTCGGTGTCCGCAGCGGCTACACCCAAAAGGACGTCACGAGCCTCGCCAATGTGATTACCGGCTGGACTTTAATTCCTCCGGCACAGCCCGACCATGGCGGCGAGTTCGCCTTTGCCAAGCGCTTGCACGAGCCGGGCGACAAGATCGTGCTCGGCAAGACTTATCCCGACACCGGTCTGGGGCAAGGCCGCGCCGTACTGGCCGATTTGGCCCGTCACCCTGCGACGGCGCAACATGTCGCCGAAAAGCTTGCGCGCCATTTCGTCGCCGATGTGCCGCCGCCAACGCTGGTGGCAAAACTCGAACAGACATTCAAGGACAGCGACGGCAACCTCAAGGAGCTCGCCCGTACGCTCGTGATTGCGGATGAGTCCTGGGCGCCGCAGCGGGGCAAGCTCAAGCCGCCGTCGACATGGATTGTCGCGGTGTTGCGGCTGGCCGGACCGATGGCGCTGCCGCCAAACGCCATCGGCCGCGTGACCGGCGCGCAGGCTGCGCTTGGCGAAGCGCTGTGGCGGCCGCCCGCCCCGAACGGCTATCCGGACACCGAAGCCGCCTGGATCGACGGCGTGCCGCATCGGCTCGATATCGCCAACGAGTTTGCCGGCCGTGTCGCCGCGAACGCCGATCCGCAGGCGCTGCTCGACGCCGGCCTCGGTCCCCTCGCCTCGGCCCAGACGCGGCAGACCGTCGAGCGCGCGGAAAGCCGCGCCCAGGCGTTGACGCTCCTCGTCATGGCGCCGGAATTTTTGCGGAGCTGACCATGAACGATCTTCACGCCCCCTCTCGCCGCCAACTGTTGCTATCCTCGGGCACTCTGTTCGCCTGGGCCTATGCGCCGCGACTGGCGCGCGCCGAGGGCCGCGATCCGCGTTTCCTCGCGATCGTGCTGCGCGGCGCGCTCGATGGCCTTGCGACGGTTGTTCCGGTCGGCGACCCGGACTGGGTCGCGCTGCGCGGCGACAACGCCTTGACGCTCGACGGCAAGACGCCCGCGCTTAAGCTCAACGACCTTTTCGCGCTCAATCCGGCGATGCCGAACTTGAATCGCATGTATGCGGCCAACGAGGCGATCATCATTCATGCCTGCGCCACGCCCTATCGCGAACGCTCGCATTTCGACGGCCAGGATCTCCTCGAAAGCGGGCTGGCAAAACCGGGTGTTAGCGACACCGGCTGGCTCAACCGCGCGCTTGCCGGCCTTGCGGCGGCCGGCCGCGTCGATCCGAAGGGCGGCAAGGCCTTTGCCGTCGGTCCGGTGACGCCATTGATCGTGCGCGGGCCGGCGCCGGTTCTGTCATGGTCGCCGCAGCGCGTGCAGCCGGCAAGCGCCGACACCGCCCAGCGCCTGCTCGAGCTATATCGGCAATCCGATCCGAGGCTGGCAAGCGTACTCGAGGACAACGCCAGGCTGAGCGCGATCGAGCAATCGGGCGATATGAACCAGAAACCGGGCGGCGCGGCGCCCGGCCAGGTACGCGCCTACTTCGCCGAGGTCGCCGGCACCGCCGCGAAGTTCCTGGCGCGGCCGGACGGGCCCCGCGTCGGCGCGCTGGCGCTCGACGGATGGGATACGCATTTCAACGAAGGCATCGCCAGCGGCCGGCTGTCGCAACTGCTCGGCGCGCTCGACGGCGCGCTCGATGCGGTCAAGACCAACATGGGAGCGGCGTGGGGCGAGACGGTCGTGGCCCTCGTCACCGAGTTTGGCCGCACCGCCCGCATCAACGGCACCGAAGGCACCGACCACGGCACCGCGACGGTGGCGCTTCTCGTTGGCGGCGCGCTCAAGGGCGGGCGCGTGATCGCCGATTGGCCAGGGCTCAAGGAAGCAAACCTCTACGAAAGCCGCGATCTCAAGCCGACCACCGACCTGCGCGCCGTGCTCAAGGGCATTTTGAAAGATCACTTGCGCGCCGATGATCGCGCGCTTTCCGAAAATGTATTTCCTGGCAGCGCCGATGTGAAGGCGATGGATGGGTTGGTGGGCTAGGGCGTGCACTGATAAACGTGACTCCGATTTGGAAAAATGGAAATCGGATGGTCCGGAAAATACCGCCTCGTGACACATCACATTATCCGCGGCAGTCGAATGATGCCCAGTTTGCGTTTGGCCGATAATTCTCGCTCCCGGTTTATCACCCGCATTCAAGGGCGATCGAGAGTCGCGTAGACTTGCGAGTGATACCCGCCTCGACGATGCTATTCCGATAAACATCACACCGGCGCAGGGAGCCGTTCGCAATGGCGCAGCCCTTTGACCTCAATGCCTACCTTGCGCGCATCAACTATAAAGGGCCGCGCACCCCGACCTACGACGCCCTCGCCGGCATCCTTCGCGCTCACATTGCCAGCATCCCGTTCGAAAGCTTCGACGTCCTCCTTGGTCGCCCCATTCGCCTCGACCTGGAAGGCCTACAGGCCAAGATCGTCGCGCGCGGTCGTGGCGGCTACTGCTTCGAACACGGCAGCCTCATGCATGCGGCGCTCGATGCCATCGGCTTCGCCCCGACCCGGCATTCATCCCGCGTTGTGCTGTTCGAAGCTCGCAATGAAAGCGTGCGCCAGCACATGTTCCTCACCGTCGCAATCGGCGGCGTCACCTATGTGGTCGATCCTGGCTTCGGTCCGTTCGCCTCCGCTCTTCCCGTTCCCGTCGACGGCACACCCGTCCCGATCAACGCACCCACCCACCGGCTCGCCCACGACGGCAACGATTGGATTCTCTACGTCACGCGGGATGGCAAGCCAGTCCAGGGTTGGGTCTCCACCATGGAGGTGGAATACCCCGTCGATTTCGAGATGATGAACTACTACATGTCCTCTCACCCGGCTTCCTTTTTCACCCACAACATCCTCGCAAGCGCGGTCACCCGGGAAGGCCGCGTCAACATCATGAACAAGGACGTCAACTTCGTCCGCAGCGGCGTTGCCGAATCCGCCCAATTGCCTGACCGCAAGGCGCTTCGTTCACTCGTGGTGCAGCACTTCGGCTTCGACCTCCCTGAACTTGAAACGATGCGCGTGGATGGCGTGCCCGGGTGGCAGTAAGGGCCTGCTCGGACGTTTGCGAGTCGCAAGACGGTGTTGCCGGGGGGGTTGCCGCCGAATGGGCAGACCGTGGTCGTTGGGAAATAACGGCTGGGTGGTCCTCAGGCGCGCCCCGTCAGGCGGGTTTCGGCGGCAGACGGTGGCTTGGCGTCGAGTTGGAGATCGCCAGTTCTTGCTCGCTCATATCGGCGCCGATGTCGCCGAACAACGGCGTCGACAGATAGCGTTCGCCGGTATCCGGCAGCATGCAGAGTACAGTCGTGCCGGGCGCGGCCTGCTGGCACACTTGCAGAGCCCCCGCAAAGGTCGCCCCGGCGGTGATGCCGACAAAAATGCCTTCCTGCTGTGCTAGTGCTTTTGAGCATTTCATCGCCTCGGGGCCGGCAATCGTGAGGATGCGATCGATGGCCTTCATGTCCACCGCTTCGGAGGTGATCAGCGGGATGAAATCCGGGCTCCAGCCCTGCATCGGATGCGGTTTGAACGCCGGGTGAGGCTTCGCCGGTGAGCCGTCGGCGTTGCGCTCCTGCCGATCGCCGGAGGTGAGCATCGGCGCGTCCGCCGGTTCACAGACAATGATCTTCGTCTCCGGGCGCTCTTTGCGCAGCACGCGCGACACGCCGGTCAACGTTCCACCGGTGCCGAAGCCGGTCACCCAGTAATCGAGCCGCTCGCCGCTGAAATCTGCGACGATTTCGCGCGCCGTAGTACGCTCATGGATGTCGGGATTGGCCTCATTCTCGAACTGGCGGGTCATGAACCAGCCGTTGGCCTTGGCCAGTTCCTGCGCTTTGCCCACCATGCCGAAGGCGCGCTCCGCGGCGGGCGTCAGCACCACCTTGGCGCCGAGAAAGCGCATCAGCTTGCGGCGCTCGACCGAAAAGCTTTCCGCCATCGTGACGACGAGCGGATAACCCTTGGCGGCACAAACCATCGCAAGACCGATGCCGGTATTGCCGGAGGTTGCCTCGATCACGGTCTGGCCAGGCTTCAGCTCGCCCGACTTTTCCGCCGCTTCGATCACCCCGAGCGCGAGGCGGTCTTTCACCGAGCCAAGCGGATTGAAGGCTTCGATCTTGACGTAGAGATTGACTCCCGCCGGCGCGAGTTTATTGATCTTGACGACCGGCGTGCGGCCGATCGTGCCGAGAATGCTGTCGAACTTGGCCATCGTATCGCTCCGTCTATCGATCGGTTGGTCGCGTTAGATATTCAGGACACGTCCGTAAGCGTCGAGCACCGCTTCCTTCATCATTTCCGACAAGGTGGGATGCGGGAATACGGTGTGCATCAGCTCCTCTTCCGTCGTCTCGAGATTCATCGCCACCACGTAGCCCTGGATCAATTCCGTCACTTCGGCGCCGACCATGTGCGCGCCGAGAAGCTGGCCGGTCTTCTTGTCGAAGATGACCTTGACCAGGCCTTGATCTTCGCCGAGCGCAATGGCCTTGCCATTGCCGACGAACGGGAAGCGGCCGACGCGCACTTCGATCTTCTGCTCCTTCGCCGCCTGCTCGGTGAGCCCGACCGAAGCGACCTGCGGCGTGCAATAGGTGCAGCCCGGGATCATGCGCTTGTTCATCGGGTGCGGATGCAATCCCTTGATGCCCTCGACGCAGATGACGCCTTCGTGCTCGGCCTTGTGTGCGAGTAACGGCGGACCGGCGACATCGCCGATGGCGTAAATGCCGGGCACGTTCGTCTTGCACAGGCCGTCGATGACGATGGCGCCGCGATCGGTCTTCACGCCGAGTTTTTCCAGCCCGAGATTTTCGATATTGCCGACCACGCCGACAGCGGCGATGACGCGATCGACGGTGAGCGACTGCGTACCGCTCTTGCCGTCGTCGATGGTCGCGGTGACGCTGTCGGCTTTCTTGTCTAGCTTGGTCACTTTCGCGCCGGTAAAAATCTTGATGCCCTGCTTCTCGAAACTCTTTCGCGCGAAGGCGGCGATCTCGGCATCCTCCACTGGCAGAATTTGCGGCAATACCTCGACCACCGTCACTTCAGCGCCGAGCGTGCGGTAAAACGATGCGAATTCGATGCCGATGGCGCCCGAGCCGACGACAAGCAGCGATTTCGGCATTTTGTCCGGCACCATCGCCTCGAAATAGGTCCAGACCAGCTTCTTGTCAGGTTCGAGGCCTGGCAGCACGCGCGGGCGTGCGCCGGTTGCGATGATGATGTGTTTGGCCTCGTAAGTGCCGGCACCGAGCGCGCCTTTCGGCGATTCGCTGCGGCCGGCTTTGACGGTGATCTTGCCGGGGGCGTCGATTGTCGCCTCGCCCCAGATCACCGTGACCTTGTTCTTCTTCATCAGGAAGCCGACGCCGTCATTGAGGCGCTTCGACACCGCGCGCGAGCGCTTTACGACGGCGGCGGGGTCGTAGGTGACTTCGCCGGCCGACAGCCCGTAGTCCTTGGCATGCTGCATGTAGTGAAAAATCTCCGCCGAGCGCAGCAGCGCTTTCGTCGGAATGCATCCCCAATTCAGGCAGATGCCGCCCAGATAGTCGCGCTCGGCGATGGCGGTCTTGAAGCCGAGCTGCGCAGCGCGGATCGCCGTCACGTAGCCCCCCGGGCCCGAACCAATGATGATGATGTCGAAACTGCTATCTGCCATTCAAAGCCTCGCGCGTCCCGGGTGCCCCCTTATATGGGGGCCGGCGGCCGATCTTATAGCAAGCTTGTCAGTCGGAAATCGGGTGGAAAATTCCATCCTTGCCGAGACGTTCGAGGATGCCGGAGCGAATATCGAAAAAGCAGCCGTAGAGCGTGAGATGGCCGGCGGTAGCCGCATCGGCTATCCATGGAAACGTCATCAAGTTTTGCAGCGACAGCCGCACCGCCTCGTGCTCGCACGCATCGTTGCGGCGCTCCGGCGGCGCGGAGAGCGCGCGCTGGCGCGCCGGTTCGGCGATGCGCACCCATTGTCTTACGAAATCCGATCCTTCATCAGGCACGCCCTTGAGCAGCGCATCGATGCCGCCACACATGGCGTGGCCCATGACCACGATCTCGCGAACTTTGAGCGCGCGTACCGCGAATTCGATTGCCGAACTGACACCGTGCGGTTGGTCGTCGGGGCCATAAGGCGGCGCGAGGTTGGCGACGTTACGCACGACGAACAACTCGCCGGGCCGCGCATTGAACACCATTTGCGGATCGGTTCGGCTGTCCGAGCAGGCGATCACCAGCGCACGCGGCCGTTGCCCGAGCCGGCTCAACGCCTCAAACCGGGAGCGCTCGGCGCGCCACGTGCCGGCGCGAAAGCGGCGATAGCCTTCGATCAGGTCGTCCATGCGGCTGGAGCTCTGTTACGGTGCAGGCAAAGCAAGAAAAGTGCCTGCCGCCAGCGAGGTTGTATGCAATCCCGATCCTGTATGTAATGCCATGCCAGTGGATACAGGAGAAGCGGTGAGCGTTCTCAAGATTTTCAGCACCATCGCCGTGCGCGGCGCCGTCGAGGAGATGGTTCCCAAGCTCGAGCGGGAGTTGGCCTGCTCGCTGGCGATCACATGGTCCACCGCGCCAATGCTGATCAAGCGGATCGAGGCCGGCGAAACAGCGGACGCGCTCATTCTCAGCCAGGCGGGCATCGAAGCACTCAACAAGTCAGGCAAGATCGTGCCGGGTACCGAAGTCACGCTGGCGAGCTCGGCCACGGCAGTTTCAGTGAAGGCCGGCGCACCGAAACCCGATATTTCGACACCGGCAGCCTTCGTCCAGACACTGCTTGGCGCCAAAGGCGTCGCCTATACCGATCCTGCGGCTGGCGGAGCGAGCGGCGTCTATTTTGCCCAGCTCATCGAACGGCTGGGCATTGCCGCTGCCATCAAAGCCAAGACCAAACACCCGCCGGCCGGCGGCTTCTCTGGCGATCTTCTGCTCAGCGGCGACGCCGACATCGCCATCCAGCAAAAGCCCGAACTCATGCATGTCGCCGGTACCGAGATCGTCGGCCTGTTCCCCGGCGAGTTGAACGTCGTCACGGTATTCGTCGGCGCGCTGATGGCCGGCAGCGGCCATGGCGACGTTGTGAAATCGCTGATCGCGATGCTGCGCTCACCGGACGCTGTTGCGATGTTCCGCGCCAAAGGCCTCGACACGCCCTGAGCATCACACCAGCATCATCACCGGATTTTCGATCAGCGCCTTGAAGGCGCCGATCAGGACGGCGCCGAGCGCGCCGTCAACCGAACGGTGGTCGCACGACATGGTGACGCTCATAATGTGCGCGGCTTCGATCTTCCCGTTGCGCACCACGGCGCGTTCCTCGCCGGTGCCGACGGCAAGGATGGTGGATTGCGGCGGATTGATCACCGCGGTGAAATCCTTGATGCCGTACATGCCGAGGTTCGATACCGAGGTGGTGCCGCCCTGGTATTCGGCCGGCTTGAGCTTTCGCGCCCGCGCCCGCGCCGCAAGCTCTTTCATTTCGTTGGAGATCGCCGACAGCGATTTCGTCTCGGCGCTTTTGATGATCGGTGTGATCAGGCCGTTCGGCATCGCGACCGCGACGCCGACGTCCGAGTGCTTGTGCTTGAGCATGCCGGCTTCGGTCCAGCTCACATTGGCGTCGGGCACCCGTTGCAACGCGAGCGCCAGCGCCTTGATGACGAAATCGTTGACGGAGAGCTTGTAGGCCGGTTTGCCGTCCTTGTCCTTGGGCGCCGAGGCGTTGATCTCTTCGCGTGCGTCAAGAAGCTTGCCGATATCGCAATCGATGGTCAGGTAGAAGTGCGGAATGGTCTGCACCGACGCGGTCAGTCTTTGCGCAATGGTGCGGCGCATGCCGTCGTGAGGAACGAAGTCGTAGGAGCCGTCTTCGAAAAGCGCACGGATCTGCTGGTCCGACATTGACGGCGCGATGGCAGGAGCCGGAGCACCCGCCGGCGCAGCGGCCGGAGCACGAAGTCCAGTGCCCGATTTTGCGCTCTCGATATCGCGCGCGATCACGCGGCCGTGCGGGCCGGAACCCTGGATACGGGCGAGATCGATGCCGGCGTCTTTCGCCAGCCGCCGCGCGAGCGGCGAAGAAAAAATGCGGGTTGTGCCGCTGCCGGCACCGTGACCGTTGGCAGCGGTCGTGGGCGTTGGCGACGGTGCTGGAGCGCGCGGTTGCTCAGGTGGCGGCGCCTTCGCCTCTTGCGGCTTCGGCTCCGGAGTCGCGGCTGCCGGAGTGGCACTTGGCGCTTTCGCAGCAGGAGCGGCGCCTTTGCCGGCCGCCGATGCCGCTGCCTTCACGTCCTCGCCGTCCTGCGCCATCACCGCGATGAGCTGATTGACCGGCACATCGGCGGTGCCTTCCGGCACCACGATCTTGGCCATGATGCCGTCATCGACGGCTTCGTATTCCATGGTCGCCTTGTCGGTCTCGATCTCGGCGATCACGTCGCCGGTCTTGACGGCATCGCCCTCCTTCTTGAGCCACTTGGAGAGATTGCCCTTCTCCATCGTGGGCGACAGCGCCGGCATGAGGATGTTGATGGGCATGGCGCTAAATCAATTGCCAAACCTGCTGACGGCCCGTTTTTGAGTAAGCGAGCTTGTGGGCATCGCGAAGCTTTTGGGCCGCCCAGCGCATTTCATATTGCCAAGTGTAGAACAGCTTTCCAGACGCTTTCAGTTCCTCTTCGTGATGCGTCCAAATGTCTTTCGCAACGTCCACTAGTGGCGCGGTTCCTCCCAATCGACGAAGGGCTTCTTCAACTACTTGCGGTAGCTGTTCTCTCGTCATGTTGGTCACCGGTAACAAACTGCTTTCGCCGCCTCGACGACTTCGGTGACCGAAGGCAGTGCGAGTTTTTCCAGATTGGCGGCGTAAGGCATCGGCACATCCTTGCCGGCGACGCGCGCCACCGGCGCGTCAAGGTAGTCGAAGGCCTGTTCCATCATGCGGGCGGCAATCTCGGCGCCGACGCCGGATTGCTTCCAGCCTTCCTCGACGGTGACGAGGCGGCCGGTCTTCTTCACCGACTCGATGATGGTGTCGCTGTCCATCGGCTTGAGCGTGCGCAGATCGATCACTTCGGCGGAAATGTTCTCCTTCGCCAGTTCGTCGGCGGCCTTAAGCGCATAGTTCATGCCCATCGACCAGGCGACGATCGTGACATCTGTCCCCGGGCGAACAATACGCGCCCGTCCGATCGGCAGCACGTAGTCGTCGAGTTTCGGCACCGGCGAGGAATGGCCGTAGAGCAATTCGTTTTCGAGAAAAATTACGGGATTGGGATCGCGGATCGCGGCCTTGAGCAGGCCCTTGGCGTCGGCGGCATTCGACGGCGCGATCACCTTCAGGCCGGGCACGTTCGAGTACCACGATGAATAATCCTGGCTGTGCTGTGCCGCGACCCGCGAGGCCGGCCCGTTCGGCCCGCGAAATACGATCGACACCGTAACCTGTCCGCCGGACATGTACGGCGTCTTGGCAGCGGAATTGATGATCTGATCGATGGCCTGCATGGCAAAATTGAAAGTCATGAACTCGACGATGGGCTTTAGCCCCGCCAGCGCCGTGCCGACGCCAAGTCCGGCAAAACCGTGCTCGGTGATCGGTGTATCGATGACGCGGCGCGCGCCGAATTCCTCGAGCAGGCCCTGTGTGACTTTGTAGGCGCCCTGATATTCCGCGACTTCCTCGCCCATGACGAAGACATCCGGATCGCGACGCATCTCCTCGGCCATAGCATCGCGTAATGCTTCGCGCATCGTCATCGTGACGAGCTCGGTGCCTTCCGGAACTTCGGGTTCGGGCGGGGCTTGAACTGCGGCCTGCGCCGGCGGCGCATTGGCGCCATCGCTCTTGGCTGGCGCCTCGGACTGCTTTGCCGGTTCTGCTGGCCTGCCCTCGGCTGCCGGCAGCTTTGCTACAAATGCCGGCTTCGCCGAGGCCGTCTTGCCGTCCTTGAGCGCTGTGGCGTCCTCGCCTTCGCCGAGGATCATCGCGATCGGCGTGTTGACCGCCACATCTGCCGTGCCTTCCGGCACCAAAATTTTGCCGAGCGTACCCTCGTCGACCGCTTCCACCTCCATGGTGGCCTTGTCGGTCTCGATCTCCGCAATCACGTCACCGGATTTGACAGTGTCGCCTTCCTTCTTGAGCCACTTGGAAAGGTTGCCCTTTTCCATCGTGGGCGACAGCGCGGGCATCAGAACTTCGGTCGGCATTGCTTGCTCTTCGATCTTATGCCGGCGACGCCGCGGGCACGAAAGGCTTGGTCGCGCTTATCGATACATATCGGTGTAGAGCTCGGACGGATCGGGCTCGGCGTCCTGGGTGGCAAACTCGGACGCCTCATTGACTGTCGCGCGCACCGATGCGTCGATCTTTTTCAGCTCGTCCTCCGTCGCCCACTTCTTGTCGAGCAGGCGTTTGCGCACCTGTTCGATCGGATCGTGCTCGGTGCGGACTTTGTCGACTTCCTCTTTGGTGCGGTATTTGGCCGGATCGGACATCGAATGGCCGCGATAACGGTAGGTCATCATTTCCAGGATGATCGGGCCCTTGCCGGAGCGGCACCAGGCCAGCGCCTGTTCGGCCGCGGCTTTCACGGCACGCACGTCCATGCCGTCGACCTGCTGGCCGGGAATGTTGAACGACAGGCCCCGTTTTGAAAAATCGGTTTGCGCCGAGGAGCGCAGCACCGCCGTGCCCATGGCATAGCGGTTGTTCTCGATGACATAGACGATCGGGAGCTTCCACAGCTCGGCCATGTTGAAGCTCTCGTAAACCTGGCCCTGGTTGGCCGCGCCGTCGCCGAAATAGGTCAGCGATACGCTGTCATTGCCGCGATACTTGTTGGCGAACGCGAGCCCGGTGCCGAGCGGAACCTGAGCGCCGACGATGCCGTGCCCGCCATAGAACTGCTTGTCGAGCGAAAACATGTGCATCGAGCCGCCCTTGCCCTTGGAGTAGCCGTCGCGGCGACCGGTCAGTTCCGCCATGACGCCTTTGGGGTCCATGCCGCAGGCCAGCATGTGGCCGTGATCGCGATAGCCGGTGATCATCTGATCGCCGTCCTTCTTCGCCATCGCCATGCCGACGACGACCGCCTCCTGGCCGATATAAAGGTGGCAGAAGCCGCCGATCAGGCCCATGCCGTACATCTGCCCGGCCTTCTCCTCGAAGCGCCGGATTTGCAGCATTTGGCGCAGCGCGTGGAACTCCTGATCCTTGCTGAATTCCGGCACCGCGCTGTCGTGCACGCCCCAATTGATGTCGGGGCGAAGCTCTTGTTCAGCGGGTTTGGCTTGGGCAACGGCCATTATTGTCCTCGGGACGGCACGGGCGGGCTTTCATCCATTAGCTGAAATCGCCCTATTGCGGAAGCGGGCGGCCTGTCAAACGGGGATGAACGCGGCCGTCCAAATCATTGCCGGAAAAAATTATTTTGGGAAGAGCAGGCCTGACTTCAAGGGTGGGACGGCTTCTGAGCCGCGGCCCGCCAAACGGTCATAAAGGTCAGATCGTTGGCATCGACATAGTCGAGCAACGCGCGAGCTTGTTCGTCCAGCATGTCCGGGTCGATCTTGTCGGACTTGAGCAACGCGACTCGCCGTTCCCACTGTGTCCGTTCGTGCTTGAGCCGATCGAGGTCGGCCGACAGCGTCGCGATCTGCTGGTCGATGTCCTCCTTGGCTTTGAGACCGTGATTGCCGCTGAAGGCATTGACGCCGAAATAGCCGATCAACAGCGCGGCCATGACGTAAAGACCGAGCGCGGTCAGGATCGAGCGCAAGCGCCTGCGGGTAACCATGCGGCCACCATGCGAGGCAGTGCCTTAAAACCGAATTAATGCCGGGGCTTATGGCAGGCGGTTGCGAATTTCGCTGCCGAGGAAATTGCCGAGGCGTTTGATGCGATTGCGCATGACGCGCAACACGCCGGCATCGACGAAATAGGTCAGGAGGATGCTGTCGCGCGTCGTCACCTCAGGCCCCACCGCATCGGCCGAATGCCAAGTATCAGTGCCGACGGCAAACGCGTAACCTGTGTTCGGCGCAAAGGTCATCTGTTTCGCCTTCGGCCCGCAACTGCCATCGGCGCGCTTGTCGTGAAAGATGGTTCCGATATGGGCGATCGATCGGTCGTGCGGCAAGTAGAGCTGCACGGTGATGCCCTTCCAGCGCGTGTCGGTATGCGGTGTGATCAAGTAGCCCGGAATATCGCGGGTGAGCACCGGGATCGGGTACATCCCGGTTTCGGCGTAGCCGGGACCGAAGCGGCGCTCGAGCGCCGGCGCCAGCCGCCGGATAAACGCGTCGCGGACTGCGCCGGAGCACAGCGCGCGGCCGACCACGTCCCACACCGCGCGCTTCTGCGGCGGCAGGTGGCGGATGTATTCCGGAAAGACATCGATCTTCACCCGGGTGTGGGTACCATCGGTGAGATCGTGTCCTTTGCTGCGGCCGTGCATCGGCCGATAGTCTGAGGCCTCGGGCATGTTGCCGAGCATGGCGGCATAGACGTCATCAGGAAACACGTTCTCGAGCACGAGGTGATAGAACGGCGTGTCGAAGGTCGGCGCCGCGTCGATCGACGCGGTCACGAAATCGCGCAGCCGCTCAATCGCAATCTTGCGGCTTCCCGAGCTCAGTTCCAGCGCCTGTTCCATCGCCTGGTTCGTCTCGCGATTATTCGGCCGTCAAGCTGCGGTATAGCGCCCATCGGTGGGGGCGGACAAGCCAGACGATACTGCTGCTAGCCCAGCACCTTAAAGGCCGAGCGACCGGCGTAGGCCGCTTGCGCGCCGAGGTCTTCTTCGATGCGCAGGAGCTGGTTGTATTTCGCCGTGCGGTCGGCACGCGCCAGCGATCCGGTCTTGATCTGCCCGCAATTGGTAGCGACCGCGAGGTCGGCGATCGTCGAATCTTCGGTCTCGCCGGAGCGGTGCGACATCACCGCCGTGTAGCCTGCCTTATGCGCCATGCCGATGGCGGCAAGCGTTTCCGTCAGCGTGCCGATCTGGTTGACCTTGATCAGGATCGAATTGCCGATGCCGTTCTTGATGCCGTCGGATAGCCGCGTCACGTTGGTCACGAAGATGTCGTCGCCGACGAGCTGACAGCGGCCGCCGATGCTCTGCGTCAGCTTCTTCCAGCCGGCATAATCGTCCTCGGCCATGCCGTCTTCGATCGAAACGATCGGATAGCGCTTGGTCAGCGCCGCGAGATACTCGACCTGCTGGTCGATCGAGCGGGTCTTGCCCTCGCCTTCGTAACGATAGCCGCCGTCCTTGAAGAACTCGCTCGCCGCCGGATCGAGCGCCAGCATGACGTCGTCGCCGACCCGGTAGCCGGCCTTGCCGATCGCGTCGAGGACGAAGTCGAGGGCTGCTTCGGCCGACGGCAGATTTGGTGCAAAACCGCCCTCGTCGCCCACGTTGGTGTTGTGGCCCGCCGCTTTGAGCGCCGCGCGCAAGGTGTGAAAGATTTCCGAACCGAAGCGCATCGCTTCGGCGAAGGTTTTTGCGCCGAGCGGCACGATCATGAATTCCTGGAAATCGATCGGATTGTCGGCGTGCACGCCGCCGTTGACGATGTTCATCATCGGCACCGGCAGGAGCCGCGCCGCGGTGCCGCCGACATAGCGGTAGAGCGGCAGTTTGTTTGCTAGGGCGGCGGCCTTGGCGACGGCGAGCGAGACGCCGAGGATGGCGTTGGCGCCGAGCCGCGCCTTGTTGGGCGTGCCGTCGAGCGCGATCATCGTCTCGTCGATCTTGACCTGTGCCTCCGCGTCCATGCCGGAAAGCGCATCGAACAATTCGCCGTTGACCGCATCGACCGCGTTGCGCACGCCCTTGCCGAGGTAGCGTTTCTTGTCGCCGTCGCGCAGCTCGATCGCCTCGTGGGCCCCGGTCGAGGCGCCGGACGGAACCGCGGCGCGGCCGCGGGAACCGTCCTCAAGCACGACGTCGACCTCGACGGTCGGATTGCCGCGGCTGTCGAGGATTTCCCGGCCGATAATGTCGGTAATTGCAGTCATGATGGGGCTTTCGGGATCATGCGTTCGAGCGTGGCTTCTACAGGATCGGGCGGCCTCTTGTCATGCCCGTGCAAAGCGGGGCATGCAGTGCGAGATGGCGAAGAAAACCCTGCAACTCGGCCGGCCCGTGGCACTGCCCGCCTCGCCCGACAAGGCGGTGCTCGATCGCATGCCCAACCCGCACCCGGGCACCAATTATGTCGCGCGTTTCACGTTTCCCGAATTCACCGTGATGTGTCCGGTCACCGGCCAGCCTGACTTTGCCACGCTGGTCATCGACTACGTACCGAAGGGCTGGCTCGTGGAATCGAAATCGCTGAAGCTTTACCTGAACAGTTTTCGCAATCACGGCGCCTTCCACGAGCAATGCACGGTCGCCATCGGCAAGAAACTCGTTGCGCTGCTGCAGCCGAAGTGGCTGCGCGTCGGCGGCTATTTCCATCCGCGCGGCGGCATGCCGATCGATGTGTTCTGGCAGGCGGGAAAGCTGCCGCGAGGCGTGTGGGCGCCCGATCAGGGCGTCAGGACCTACGGTGCTCGGGGTTAGCGGCCGATCCGCTCAGCGTCGCGATCAGCGCCCTCACCTCCTGTGCCGGATCGGCGGCGCGCATGACGCCACCCATCACCGCGACGCCCGAGCAGCCGGTCGCGATCACCTCGGCAATGCGCAGCGTGTTGATGCCGCCGATGGCCAGTAATGGAACGCGCGCGGCACGCGCCATTTCGGCGAGACCCTTGCGGCCGATCTCGGGGCCATAGCCGGGTTTGCTCACGGTCTCGAAGGCCGGTCCCGCCAACGCGTAGTCCAGGACGGCCGGATCGAGCGTCTCGGCTTCGCCCACGGTGTGGATCGAGACGCCAATGAGCCTGTCGCGGCCGAGCAGCGCCCGGGCGGCAGCGGCATCGCTGCCCGCCGGGAGGTGCGCTCCATCGGCGCCGGCGAGCTTTGCCAGCGCCGCCTCGCCATGCACCGTCAGGCAAGCGCCATGACGCCGCACGAGCGGCAGCAGCGCACGCGCCAGCGGGATCTGCTCGTCTTCGGGCAGATCCTTCTCGCGCAGACTGATCCACCGGCACCCGGCCGCGACGGCCTTGGCCACAATCTCGGCGAACGGCCGGCGTGCCTGCCGGCGATCGGTCACCAAAAGCAACGGCGGATCGGGGAGCTTCATGGCCCGGGAGCTTCATGGCCTATGGAACATTGACGGTTGGCGCAGTCTCGCCTAACGCGGCAGGGAATTCGAGAACCTGATGAACCACGAGATCAAGCAACCTCGACGCATTTCCTTCGTTTCGCTCGGCTGCCCGAAGGCGCTGGTCGATTCCGAGCGCATCATCACGCGGCTGCGCGCCGAGGGCTATGAACTCGCCCGCGACCATGCTGGCGCCGACCTCGCCATCGTCAATACCTGCGGTTTCCTCGAAAGCGCCCAGGCGGAGTCGCTTGAGGCCATAGGCGCGGCAATGGCCGAAAACGGCAAGGTCATTGTCACCGGCTGCATGGGTGCGGAGCCGGAAAAGATCACCAGAGCGCATCCGGGCGTGCTGGCCGTGACCGGCCCGCAACAATACGAGAGCGTTTTGGAGGCCGTTCACCGTGCCGCGCCGCCGGCACACGACCCCTACACCGATTTGATCCCGCCGGAGGGCATAAAACTTACGCCGCGGCACTACGCTTATCTAAAGATTTCAGAGGGCTGCAATAATCGCTGCACCTTCTGCATCATCCCCAAATTGCGCGGCGATCTGGTGTCGCGGCCGGCGGCCGATGTGCTGCGCGAGGCCGAGCGCCTGGTTGCCGCCGGGGTCAAGGAGTTGCTGGTCATTTCCCAGGACACCTCCGCCTACGGCGTCGATATGAAATACGCGCCGAGCGCCTGGAAGGGCCGCGAGGTGCGGGCAAAATTCCTCGATCTGGCCCGCGAGCTTGGCGAGTTCGGCGTCTGGGTACGGCTGCATTACGTTTACCCCTACCCGCATGTCGACGAGGTCATTTCCCTGATGGCCGACGGCAAGGTGCTGCCCTATCTCGACGTGCCGTTTCAGCACGCCAGTCCCGACGTGCTCAAACGCATGCGCCGCCCCGCCGCCCAGGAAAAGACGCTTCAGCGCATCGCGGCGTGGCGGAAGATTTGTCCAAACTTGACCATCCGCTCGACCTTCATCGTCGGCTTCCCCGGCGAGACCGACGCCGATTTTGCCCTGCTGCTGGACTGGCTTGGCGAGGCCGAGCTCGATCGCGTCGGCTGCTTCCGCTATGAGCCAGTCGCCGGCGCCATGGCGAACGATCTCGGGACCCCGGTGCCGGCCAAGGTCAAGGAGGAACGCTGGAACCGCTTCATGGCGCATCAGCAGGCGATCTCCGCAAAGCGGCTCAAGCGCAAAGTCGGCAATCGCGAACGGGTTATCATCGATGAGGTTGGTCCTAGCGTCGCCAAGGGCCGCAGCAAGGCCGACGCGCCGCAGATCGACGGCGCGGTCTATGTGGCGAGCCACCGGCCGCTGCGTGTCGGCGAGATCGCCACTGTGAAGATCGAGCGTGCCGACGCCTATGATCTGCACGGCATCGTGGTCGGCTACTGACCAGCACGGTGGAGGATCAGCGATGGAAATGCGAGTCTTCGGCCGCACCGGCATGAGGCTCTCGGCATTGGGTTTCGGCTGCGGCGCAGTCGGCGGGCTTATGGTGCGCGGCGATCCGCGCGACCAGGAGCGCACCATCGCGCGCGCACTCGCGGTCGGCGTGAACTATTTCGACACGGCCGTGCAGTATGGCGATGGCGAGTCGGAAAAGAACCTCGGCCGGGCTTTGCGAAGCCTGAATCCCGCCAATGTCTTCGTCGGCACGAAGGTCCGGCTCCCCGTCGCCGACCGCGGCCGCATCGCCGACGCTGTAGTCAAGTCGCTTGAAGCGAGCCTGGTGCGGCTGCAACGCGACCACGTCGATGTCTTCCACCTGCACAACTCGATTACACAAACCGGCGGCGGGCCGGCGCTGAGCCTGCAACAGGTGCTTGACGAGGTGGTGCCTGTGTTCGAGCGGCTGCGCCAGCAGGGCAAGATGCGCTTTCTTGGTCTCACGGCGGTGGGCGAGACGGCGGCGTTGCATAAGGCGATCAATTCCGGCGCCTTCGACAGCGCCCAGGTGGTTTACAACATGCTCAATCCGTCTGCGGCTGTCGGACTGCCGCAAAACTATCCGGCGCAGGATTACGGTCGGCTGTTCGACCGCACCAACGCCGCCGGGACCGGCGTCATCGCCATCCGTGTGCTGGCCGGCGGCGCGCTGTCAGGCTCGGCCGAACGCCATCCGATTGCGAGCCCCGCGCCCGAACCGATCGGCTCGGCGATGAGCTACGACGCCGATACCGCGCGCGCCCGCCGCCTGATGCCGCTGGTGACGGAGGGCTTTGCCGCGAGCATGACCGAAGCCGCGACGCGGTTCGCACTCGCGCAAGCCAGCGTCGGCACCATCCTGGTCGGCATGGCGACGCCGCAAGAGTTCGAGGACGCATTCGCGGCCATCGAAAAGGGCCCGCTGCCCGCCGCCGCGCTCGACCGGCTGACGGCGCTGCGGCAGGGGTTCGCCGGCGAACCGAGGTGACGGCGGCTTCTCGGGCTAACTGCTCAAAACCGCGGTCACGGCGCTGGTCAGGCGGTCCAGGTCGCCCTGGCCAATGGTGAAGGCCGGTGTCAAATAGACGATCGACCCGAACGGACGAATGAAAACTCCCTCTGCGACAAAGCGTTGGCGAAGAGTGTTGAGATTTTCGATGTGCTCCAGTTCGACCACGCCGATGGCGCCTTTGACGCGGACATCCCGGACGCCGGGCAGCTTGCGGCAGGGCTCAAGACCGATCCGCAAGGCCCGCGAGATTGCGGCGACCTGATCGAGCCGCGGCTCGCGCTCGAACAGGTCAAGCGAGGCATTGGCGGCGGCGCACGCCAACGGATTGGCCATGAAGGTTGGGCCATGCATCAGGGCTTTCGCCGGATCGTCCGACCAGAACGCCTCAAAGACCCTCCTGCGTGCAATCGTGGCGGCAAGCGGTAGCGTGCCGCCGGTCAATGCCTTCGACAGCGTGATGATGTCGGGAACGACGCCGGCTTCCTGAAAAGCGAACAACGAGCCGGTGCGGCCAAATCCAGTGAAGATTTCGTCGAAGATGAGCAGGACGTCGTGGTGATCGGCGGCAGCGCGGAGTTTTCGCAATACCTCCGCGCCGTGAAACCGCATGCCGCCGGCCCCCTGCACCAGAGGCTCGACGATGATCGCCGCAAGCTCGCCGGCGTGCCGCGCCAGCGTTGTCTCGAAAGCGGCGGTGCTTTCATCGTCGATCGGCAACTGTACCGAAATCTGTTCCGGCAACAGGCCCCGAAACGCGGCGTGAAAATTTCCCTCCGGGTCGGAGACCGCCATCGCGCCCGTGGTGTCCCCATGATAGGCGCCGATGAATGAGAGGATGTGGCTGCGGCCGGATACGCCACGATTGCGCCAATACTGCACCGCCATTTTCAGCGCCACTTCGACCGCAACGGAACCGGAATCGCTGAAGAAGACGCGGTCGAGATCGGCAGGCGCCATCAGGCCGGCGAGACGCCGCGCCAGCGTCAGCGCCGGTTCATGGACCATGCCGCCAAACATCACGTGCGGCATGCGCGCGAGCTGATCCTCGACGGCGGCGCGGATTTGGGGGTGGTTATAGCCGTGGCAGGCGGTCCACCACGACGCGATGCCGTCGATGAGTTCGCGGCCGTCAGCAAGCTTTATGCGGCAGCCGTCCGTGGCGGTGACCGCAAGCGGGGGGCTTAAGGTCTTCATCTGCGCATAGGGCAGCCAGACGTGGCCGAGCCCCGCGGCGTACCATCCCGGCGCCGCCCTCCCGTTTCCCTTATTTTTGCTGGTATTGCCAGACATTCGGCGCTTTCATGACACCGCGATGCGCTCACTCGATAGATTCGCATGCGGCAAGCTGGCGGCGCTGGAGCGTGCGCAGTTGCGCCGGTCGCCGGTGGTGACGGCGCGCCAGGGCATTTATGCCGAGCGCGGCGGCCGCCGTTTGCTGTCGTTCTCGTGCAACGATTATCTCAATCTTAGCGGGCATCCCGCGCTCATCAAAGCGGCCGTCGAGGCGGCGAAGCGCTACGGCGTGGGCGCCGGCGCCTCGCGTCTCGTCACCGGCAATCATCCGCTTTACGAGGAACTGGAGGGTCGGCTGGCGCGGCTTAAAGGCACCGATGCCGCGTGCGTGTTCGGCTCCGGCTATCTCGCCAATATCGGCATCATTCCGGCGCTCGCCGGGCCCGGCGATCTGGTTCTGGTCGACGAGCTCTCGCACGCCTGCATCAATGGCGGCGCGAAACTGTCCGGCGCCACCGTGCACCATTATCGCCATTGCGATGTGGCGGACGCGAAAGCGCTATTGGCCGCCCACCGCGCCGGCCACGCCCGAGCGCTGATCGTGACCGACGGTGTCTTCTCGATGGACGGCGATCTGGCGCCGCTTGCCGAACTGTCCCGTCTTGCTGCGCAATTCGATGCGTGGCTTCTTGCCGACGATGCCCATGGCCTCGGCGTCGTCGGCCGCGGCCGCGGTTCGGCCTTCGCCGATGGACCGACCGATATTCCGCTGCAAATGGGCACGCTGTCGAAGGCGATCGGCGCCTATGGCGGCTATCTCTGCGCCTCGCAGCCAGTCATCGATCTGATGCGCACGCGGGCGCGGCCTTTCATCTATTCCACCGGCCTGCCGCCGCCGGTCGTGGCTGCGGCCATCGCCGCGCTTGATCTGATCGAACGCGAGCCCGATTACATCGCGGAGCCGCTGCGCAAAGCGCGGCTGTTCACCCGCGCGCTGAATTTGCCCGAAGCGCAAAGCGCGATCGTGCCGGTGATCATAGGCGCGACGGACGCCACGCTGTCTGCGTCGAAAATGCTGGAGGACGAAGGTTTTCTGGTGGTCCCGATCCGGCCGCCGACCGTGCCTAACGGCACTGCGCGGCTGCGCTTTGCCTTCACCGCGCAACACCCCGATATGGACATCGAGCGGCTGGCCGGCATCGTGCGCAGCCGCGTGCTGGAATACGCGCCGTGAGCGCAATCTTCGTCACCGCGACCGGCACCGATGTCGGCAAGACATTTGTCACCGCCTCGCTGATCAGGCACCTGCGCAATCAGGGCCACGAGGTCGAGGCCATCAAGCCGGTGCTGAGTGGCTTCGATCCGAAGGCGGCGGCGGCGAGCGATCCCGGCATCCTGCTCGATGCCCTCGGGCTTCCGGTCACGCCCGACGCGATCGAGCGGATTTCGCCATGGCGTTTTCGCGCCCCGCTGTCTCCCGATCTCGCCGCCAGCATGGAAGGCCGCCGCATCGACGTCGATGAAGTGGTGACGTTCTGCCAGAACGCCGTGGCGGGACGCCGCGATGTTCTGCTGATCGAGGGTGTCGGCGGCATCATGGTTCCGCTCGACGATCAGCGCACCATCCTCGACGTCATGATGGCGCTCGACTTGCCGCTGATCCTGGTCACCGGCAGCTATCTCGGCAGCATCAGCCATACGCTGACCGCGCTTGACTCGCTGTTCACCCGCGACATGAACGTGATGGCGGTCGTCGTCAGCGAAACGCCGGGCTCGCCGGTGCCGCTTGACGAAGTGGTGTCGACCATCGGTCGCTTTACCGAACCGGTGATCGGCTTGCCGCGGTCACGGTCGCCTGCGGGTGAATCCGGAATTGGTCTGGGCGCGATCTTCGGCGCTGCCCGCGACCGTTGATCGCGCTTTCAGGAAAAATATTTCACCGCCAGCACGGTTTCCACCGTGCCTTCGAGATTGAACAGCGCGTGCAGCAGGAACGTCAGCAGCGTCGAGCCCGAGGTCCAGCGCACCCACCCGAGGTAGAGGCCGACGACGAAAATCTGCAACATCCCGGCCCAGTCGTACTGGATGTGCAGCGCCGCCCACAGCAGCGAGATCAGGACAATCGCCGGCCACGCCGAGCGTTCCGACCGGACGAAGCCGCGAAACAGAAAGCCGCGGAACATCAGCTCTTCGCCCGCCGGCGCGACGATGATGGCGGCGAAGGCCATGGCTGGAAGCCAGCCTTCGGCGGCGGCGGTGGTGTAGGACTGCAACTGGAACGGCGTCACCAGTTCGCGTCCGCCGAAATACAGGAGCCCGTCGCTGATTGCGATCAAGCCGACCAGCAAGACCAGTCCGATTATCACATCGCGTTTGCGCGGCCGGATCAGACCAAGATAGTCGGCGATATTGCCGTGCGCGAACCGTACCGCGAGTACCAACACAGCAACCGAGACCGGATTGGAGACCAGGATGAACAGCGTGACCAGCACACCGTCATATGGCGTCTCCAGCAGCGCAGTCAGCTTGCCGGAGCGCCACAGCACGACGAAAGCGAGCGCCACGAACTGCCCAACGAGAAAGGCGACGACTGCCCAGGCAGCCGTCGCCCAATAACCCCATCGTCTCGTTACCTGCGTGTCTTCATTCACGTTCGCGGAAAACCTTACGGCAGCAGGATCGAGGAGCCGGTCGTGCCCCGGCTTTCAAGATCGCAGTGCGCCTTGGCGGCGTCGCGCAGCGGGTATTTCTGATTGACCGGGATTTTGACGGCGCCGCTGGCGACGACTGCGAACAGGTGGTCGGCAATATCGAGCAGGTCCGCTCGCTTGGCGGCGTAGGTGTTGAGTGTCGGCCGCGTCGCGAACAGCGAGCCCTTCTGTTGCAGGATGTTGATGTTGAACGCCTCGACCTGGCCCGACGCACTGCCGAAGCTGACGAACATGCCGAGCGGCGCGAGGCAATCGAGCGACGCCGGAAAAGTGGTCTTGCCGATGCCGTCGTAAATCACCGAGCACATCTTGCCGCCGGTGATGTCCTTGGTCTTGGCGACGAAATCCTCTTCGCGATACAGGATGGTGTGATGGCAGCCGTTGGCCTTGGCGAGCGCCGCCTTGTCCTTCGAGCCCACCGTGCCGATGACATTGGCGCCGAGATGGTTCGCCCATTGGCACAGGATCAGGCCGACGCCGCCCGCGGCGGCATGCACGAACACGTTCTGGCCCTTCTCGACCTTGAACGTGCGGCGCACGAGATATTCCACCGTCATGCCCTTGAGCATCATGGCGGCGGCCTGTTCGTAGGTGATGTTGGCCGGGATTTTCACGGCGCGATCGGCCGCCACCAGGCGTTCCTCTGCGTAGCAGCCGAGGGCCGTGACATATCCGACGCGATCGCCGACCTTGAGATCGGTCACGCCGGGTCCTACGGCGACGACTTCACCAGCACCCTCGTTGCCGGCGACGAACGGCAAGCCGACCGGCGACGGATACATGCCCATGCGGAAATAGGTGTCGATGAAATTGACGCCGCAGGCGTGCTGCTTGACCCGGACTTGTCCTTGGCCGGGAGCCGGAACGTCCACCTGCTCGTAGGTCAAAACTTCTGGTCCGCCGGTCTTATGAACGCGTACTGCCGCAACCATTTTTCTCTCCCTTGGACACGCTCGAATTGTCGGTGAAAAGCTCGGCCGGGATCATAGGGGCGCAAGCGTCGAACACAAGGCGGCTCAGCGACCGCCCGAAACGTTGAGGACGGCGCCGGTGATGTAGGACGCGGCGTCCGAAAGCAGAAACAGGATCGCTTCGGCGATTTCGTCCGGTTGGGCCGGCCGCTTCATCGGCAATAGCGGCGTAATGCGCGCAACCCTTCCCGGCTCGTGAATTTCGGTATCGGTCACGCCGGGCCGGATCGCATTGACGCGGACGCCCTCCATGGCGACTTCGCGGGCGAGCCCGTTGGTGAGCGCGTCGACCCCGCCCTTGGCTGCGGCATAGAACACGTATTCGGTGGCGCCGCCCGTCACCGCGGCGATCGAGGAAAGCAGCACAATCGAGCCGCCCTTCCCGCCGTGCGCCCTCGACATGCGCCGTACCGCCTCGCGCGAGCAGATCAGCGCGCCGAACAGATTGACGTCGAGCACTTCGCGAATGGTATCGGCGCTGGCGGCATCGAGCCGCGAATTCTTGCCGCCAATGCCGGCCGAGTGGACGAAATGGGTGACTGGTCCGAGGGCCGCCGTCGCCGAGTCGAACACACGCAGGATGTCGGCCTCTTTCGACATGTCACCTTGAATCGTGACGCTGCGTCCGCCGGACTTCCTGACGAAGTTGGCGACATCCTCGGCCGCTTTGGCGTTGCTGACGAAATTGACCGCAACGTCATAGCCGCGCTCGGCGGCAAGCCGCGCGGTCGATGCGCCGATGCCGCGGCTGCCGCCGGCGATGAGAAGAACTGGTCGCGTCATAAGTAAGCTCCTTCCGCAATTGCGCGGTTGTCATGGATGATGACGGCGCAGGAATCCGATGCCGACGAAATAGATCGCCAGCAAACACAGCGCCGAAACAACCCAGATGCCGGGCTCAAGGTGTTCCGCAACCGCGATGACTGCGAGCAGCGCCCAGGCCACAAGCGCGGCCAGTGTCAGCGCGCGCCGGTGTGCGATGCGCATCGGGTGAATGACATGGAACGGCACGAAGGTCAGCCCGGCGAGCGCCACGACGGTGAGCGCGGCGAGCCAGGGCGGCGGCTCCAGCAAAAAGAGATAAAACGCCGCCACGTTCCACAATGCCGGGAAGCCGCGGAAGTAATAATCCGACGTCTTCATCTGCCGGTCAGCAAAATACAGCGCGCCGGTGACGACGATGAGCGCACCGAGCGCGGTGGCAAGATGCAGCGGTAACAGACCGCTCGACGCCAGCCCATAGGCCGGCACGAACACGTAATTGAGGATATCGACGACAAGATCGAGCACGTCGCCCGACCAACGCGGCAAGAGCTCCGCAACGTGCAGCCGCCGCGCGAAAGTGCCGTCGACGCCATCGATGACCAGCGCGATACCGAGCCAGACAAACATGCCGGACCAGTTGGCCTGGACCGCGGCGATCAGCGCCAAAAGTGCGCAGGCACCGCCCAGGGCGGTAAAAATATGGACGGCAAAGGCAGCCGCGTGCGGCGACGAGCGGTTTGGGGGTTCGGTCGGGACCATAGAACGAGTTTACACATCTGCGCGAGCGTCGTGCGCAATCTCTCTGTCATTGCTAAACTTTCCGCCCTACATCAGCGGCGGGCCCCGACCTGGCCGAGCCCCCTGCGAAGTCGATGCAATGATGAGCGACGCGAGCAGCAAATTCACCGCCGAAGTGGCGGTCATCGGCGGCGGTCCCGCGGGCCTCGTCAGCGCCCTGGCCCTGGCTACCGCAGGCGTGGATACGCTGCTGATCGCACCTCCGGCCAAGGCCGATGAGCGTACGACGGCGCTGCTTTCCGGTTCGGTCACGGCCCTGCAAACGCTCGGGGTCTGGCAGGCGTGCCTGCCGCATGCTGCACCGTTGCGAAAGATCCGCATGGTGGATGATACGCGGCGGCTTATCCACGCGCCGGAGGTTTCGTTCGACGCGGCGGAAATCGGTCTCGAGGCCTTCGGCTACAACATCGAGAACCGCCACCTTCTCGCTGCCCTCGATACGCGTGCCGCCGCACTCAAGTTGCAGCACATTCCTCAGGCGGCGCTGGCGGTCGAGCCCGACGCGGCCGGCGTCGCCATCAAGCTCGACGATGCCGCGGTGCGCGTCCGGCTCGTGGTTGGCGCCGACGGGCAACGCTCGCTCTGCCGCGCCGCCGCCGGCATCGCCACAAAGCGGCGCACTTATCCGCAGACCGCGCTTGTGCTCAATCTGGCTCATACCCGGCCGCACGACGATACGTCGACGGAATTCCACACCGGGAGCGGCCCATTCACGCTGGTCCCGCTGCCCGGCCGGCGATCGAGCCTGGTATGCGTGCTCGATCCCGGGAGCGCCGCGAAGCTGGCTGCCGCCGCCGACGCGGCGCTTTCATCCGAGATCGAGCGCCGCGCCCATTCGCTGCTTGGCAAGATGACGGTCGAACACGGCCGCGGGGTTTTTCCGCTTGCGGTCGAGACCGCGGACGCCTTCGCCAGCAACCGCATTGCGCTGGTTGGCGAAGCCGCTCACGTCGTGCCGCCGATCGGCGCGCAGGGCCTCAATCTCGGGCTTCGCGACGGCGCCACCATCGCCGAACTCGCGGCCGATGCGCGGCGGCAAAATCGTGACGTCGGCGCACCCGATGTTCTCGCCCGCTACAACGCCCAGCGCCGCGCTGACGTATCAAGCCGCACCATCGCCGTCGATCTTCTGAACCGAAGCCTGCTGTCTGATTTTCTCCCGGCCCAAGCCGTCCGCGGTGTCTCGCTCTACCTCGTCGATCGCATCGCGCCCTTGCGCCGCGCCCTCATGCGCGAAGGCGTGGCGCCAGCCGCCTCACAGCCGCGCCTGATGCGCGGCGAGATGGTGTAAATGGCGCCATCTCCTAGGCAGTATTGCCGTCAAAAGCGGCTTGGCGGCGCTGGGCCGTTCGGCCTACCGTCGCCTGTAAGGGGTGGGACCGGCGCATGAAGCTGCCACGAAATTTTTTCAAGCCGCTCGCGATCGGGGCGCCGGCGCCGTTGCGCGAATTGCCGCCGCGGCTCGAGCGTATGATCCATTTCGTGCCGCCGCACAATGAGAAGGTGCGGGCGCGGGTGCCTGATCTGGTCCGTCAGGTCGACGTGGTGCTGGGTAATCTCGAAGACGCCATCCCCGCCGACGCCAAGGAGGCCGCACGCTCGGGCTTCATCGCTATGGCCAAGTCGTGCGAATTCGGCGACACCGGATTGTGGACCCGCATCAACGCACTCAATTCGCCGTGGGTGCTCGACGACATCACCGAGATCGTCGCCGCCATCGGCGGCAAGCTCGATGTCATCATGCTCCCCAAGGTCGAAGGCGCATGGGATATCCATTACCTTGATCAGCTTCTGGCGCAGCTCGAGGCCAGGCACGCCGTCAAAAAGCCGATCCTGATCCACGCCATTCTCGAAACCGCGGAAGGCGTCAATAACGTTGCCGATATCGCCACCGCCTCGCCGCGCATGCACGGCATCAGCCTCGGCCCCGCCGACCTCGCCGCCTCGCGCGCCATGAAGACGACGCGGGTCGGCGGCGGCCATCCCGACTACAAGGTTCTCGCCGATGCCGCTCCCGGCGCGGCCGCCGATGCGCCCCGCCCGGCCTACCAGCAAGACCTTTGGCACTACACGACCGCGAAAATGGTCGACGCCTGCGCTGCCGCCGGCATCAAGGCATTCTACGGACCGTTCGGAGATTTCGCCGACAGCGCGGCATGCGAGGCGCAATTCCGCAACGCCTTTCTCATGGGCTGCGCCGGCGCCTGGACCTTGCATCCCAACCAGGTGCCAATCGCCAAGCGCGTGTTCTCGCCCGACCCCGCGGAAGTCGCCTTCGCCAAGAAGATCATCGACGCCATGCCCGACGGCAGCGGCGCGGTGATGATCGACGGCAAGATGCAAGACGACGCCACCTGGAAGCAGGCCAAGGTACTGGTGGATCTCGCCCGCCTCGTCGCGGCAAAGGATCCCGAAATGGCAACCCGGTACGGCCTATGAACCCGCTTCGGGGTTATACTCCGCCGCTTGCCACAATTGCGCTCTTGCATGGTGGCGGCGCACACGATGTAGATTACGGGCGGTCATGAACAAGATTCGCATCGCGAAGTACCAGATCGGTCAGGTGGTCAGGCACCGCCTGTATCCGTTCCGCGGTGTCGTATTCGATATCGATCCGGTCTTCGACAATACCGACGAATGGTATGAAGCGATTCCCGCGGAAGTCCGGCCGCACAAGGATCAGCCGTTCTACCACCTGTTCGCCGAAAACGACCAAACCGAGTATGTCGCCTACGTCTCCGAGCAGAACCTGCTGCCCGACACCAGCGGCGAGCCGCTGCGCCATCCGCAGGTGGCGGAAATCTTCGTCCAGGACGGCCAAGGCGGCTACCGCCAGCGCGCGGCCTCGCTGCATTGAGTTGATGCGCTGGAACATGGCGCTGCTGCAAGCGCACGCATAGCAAAAAATTGTTCGCCTCCACACGGCCCAAAAAATTCCCGGCCGGAGGACGCGATGTTGTGCGCCTCTGCTCGGCCGGGATGACCGTGCGAACGTTGCCGCTTACTTGCCGGCCTGCGGTGCCGGAGCCGGTGCAGGAGCGGCGCCGCCGGGCTGGTTTTCCAGCTTCTTGCGGGCCTCGTCGGCGCGGTGCTGCAATTCTTCCTGCAATTTCTTTTGCTGTTCTTCGAACACCTTCGGATCGGTCGGGGGGCCGTCATAGGCCTTGCCGAAATCGGTGAGCGGCAGCACCAGACTGATCGGCTGGCCGGTCGAATTGATCGCTTGTACGACCAGACCCTGGCCGGTCTTCATCTTGGCGATCATGTCAGCCGTAGCTTCGTAGTCGGCCATGCAGCCGTTCGTGAAGCAGATGACGTAAGGCGCTGTCATCGGCTGGTTTTGATCGATGATGACCCGGGTGCCGTGGATGAGCTGCATGCCGAGCGGCAGGGTGACGCGCAGGATTTTTTTCGGCTCGTTCTCCGGCTCGATCAGGACGGCCGCCACGACCGGCATGCCGGATTCGATGCGGGCATCCTTCCCGGTGAAGCAGACCTGCTTGGCGTCGGCCTCCTGGCCCTTGAGACAGAACTTGGTCCACGGCGAATAGATCAATTGCACCTGCTGCTCGCCCTGCGCCTGACCTTGTGCGGGTGCCTGAGCCGGCGGTTGCTGGGCTTGCGGTTGCGCCGCTGGCGCGGCAGGCTTTTTGGCGGCAGCGGCAGGCGGTTTCGGTTTGGCAGCCGGCGCGGCTGCTGGCGCCTGGGCCAGTGCAATTGTGGTGGCGCCGAGCGCCAGCGCGGCAGCCGTCGCTACAGTCCGCGTGATGGCAGCGAGCGTTCGGCAGCCCGGCCGAACTGGCGCCGACCCGTGGGATTGACTCATAAGATTGTGTCCTCTTCCGTGCTGCCGCCCGCAAATCGACCGTGATCGATCTGGCTGGTCAGACTTGCCCAATTTAATACGCGATCTCGGCCGGAAACCCGCTTCCGCCGCCGCGCCGTGTCGCCAGTGCCCCCGCTCTGGGGTCCTTCGACGCAGAATACGGCAACAGCGTGACCCGGCTGGCGGGCGGGATAGCCCAATTGGGCCGCCAGATAAAGCCCGGACGCGCGATTTTGCCGTCGCCGTGCCCATGACGAACCGGCCGCAGACCGGGCCCGAAGTCGCCGTCGTGCTAGATTCGTCTGTTGCCGACCGGGAATCGGCGTTATCGCCGTTCGCCAATGCAGTATCGCCGGAACGCCTTTGTCGATCGCGCCGTCGCAGCGCTCTGCGTGGCGGTCGCGACGTTGGTGCAGATTACGCCGACGGCAGCCGGGGCGACTCATGCTATCGCCATGCACGGCACGCCTGCCCTGCCCGACGGATTTACCGCCGTTCCCTATGCCAACCCCGATGCGCCGAAAGGCGGCAGGCTGGTGGAGGGAGTGCTTGGCACTTTTGACAGCCTCAATCCGCTCATCGTCCAGGGTCTCGCCGTCCAGCCGGTCCGCGGCTACGTGATCGAGAGCCTGATGGCGCGCTCCTACGACGAGCCGTTTTCGCTTTACGGACTGCTGGCGCAGCAGGTCGAAACCGACGACGCGCGCACCTTCGTCACTTTCACGCTCAATCCGGCAGCGCATTTTTCCGACGGCGCACCGGTCACCGCCGACGACGTGGTGTTCTCCTGGCAGTTGTTGCGCGATCACGGCCGGCCAAGCCACCGCACCTACTATGCCAAGGTCGCCAGGGCCGAAGTGCTCGATGCGCGCACCGTACGTTTCGATTTTGCCGATGGCAGCGATCGCGAACTGCCGCTGATCCTCGGCCTGATGCCGGTTTTGCCGAAGCACGCGATCGACGTGACGACGTTCGAGAATTCGACGCTCGCGAAACCGATCGGCAGCGGTCCCTATGTCGTCGCCGCCGTCGATGCCGGCAAGAGCGTCACGTTCAAGCGCGATCCCAATTATTGGGGCAATGCGCTGCCGATCAATCGCGGCCTGTGGAATTTCGACGAGCTGCGGTTTGATTTCTATCGGGACGCCAATGCCTATTTCGAGGCGTTCAAGGCCGGCCTCTACGACGTGCGCAGCGAAACCGATCCGGGCCGCTGGCAGACCGGTTACGAATTCCCCGCTGCGCGCGACGGACGCGTGGTCAAGGAAGCGTTCTCGACCGGGCTGCCGAAATTCTCGTCCGAATTCGTCTTCAACACGCGGCGGCCGATCTTTGCCGACATCCGCGTCCGGCAGGCCATTTCGCTGCTGTTCGATTTCCAGTGGGTCAATCGCACTTTTTTCTACAATCTCTATCAGCGCAGCGCGAGCTACTTCGACGACTCCGAGCTGTCTGCCTATCATCGCCCGGCGGACGAGCACGAACGCGCCTTGCTGGCTCCCTTCCCGGACGCGGTGCGGCCCGATGTGCTGGCTGGCACCTGGTCGCCGCCGGTCAGCGACGGTTCGGGCCGCGATCGCAACACGCTGCGACAGGCGCTCGAGCTCCTTCGCGCGGCGGGCTACGAACTCGACGGAACGACGCTGCGCGACCGCTCGACCCATGCCGCCGTCAGCTTCGAGATCATGGCGACCGACCGCGACGAGGAGCGCCTCGCGCTTGAGTTCGCCAACAGTCTCGCGCGCGCGGGCATACGGGCCAATGTGCGCCTGGTCGATGCCGTGCAATACGACCAGCGTCGCTCGACGTTCGATTTCGACATGATCGAATACCGCTGGGAAGAATCGCTTTCGCCCGGCAACGAGCAGACGTTTTATTGGGGATCGGCCGCGGCGAACCAGGATGGGTCGCGCAATTACATGGGCGTGCGCAGCCCCGCGGTCGACGCCATGATCGCGGCGATGTTGAGCGCGCGGCAGCGTCCCGATTTTGTCGCCGCGGTGCGCGCGCTGGATCGCGTCCTGATCTCCGGCTGTTACGTCGTGCCGCTGTTCTATCTGCCGGCGCAATGGATGGCGCGATGGTCCTCCATACAGCATCCGGCGCGGACCTCGTTGTACGGATATCTGCCGGAAACCTGGTGGCGCCAACGGCCGGGAACGCTGCAATGATCCTTGGCGACGCTACGCTTGCTGTCGCCCCAGGCGCTGCCGGCGCAAATCGCGTCACGCTCGACGATATTTTCCGCCGCGTCGCGCAGCGGCGGCCCGGTGCGCTGGCGCTGGCCGATCCGCCGAACCGCTTGACGTTCACCGACGGCGCGCCGCGGCGGCTGACCTTTGCCGAAGCCGACCGCATGATCACCGCGATTGCCGGACGGCTGCGCCAGATGGGACTGTCCACCGACGCCATCATCGGCATCCAACTGCCCAACACGGTCGAAAACATTCTCGCGATTCTCGGCGTGATGCGGGCCGGCATGATCGCTGCGCCCTTGCCGTTGTTGTGGCGGCGCGCCGACACCATCGCCGCGCTGGCGCGGCTGGGCGGCAAGGCGCTGATCACCCGCGGCCATGTCGGCGCTTTCAACCATTGTCAGTTCGCCATGCGCGTCGCCGCCGAAGTGTTCTCGATCCGCTATGTCTGCGGCTTCGGCAATGCGCTGCCCGACGGCGTGGTGCCGTTCGACGATCTGTTCGTCGCCGAGAAAGTCGAACCGGTTCCTCCGCTTGAACGCGAAGGTCAGAGCAATCCGGCCGCGCATATCGCCGCCATCACGTTCGACGTCAGCGAGGGCGGCGTCGTGCCGGTGGCGCGCAATCATCTCGAACTCTTGGCGGGCGGACTCGGTGTGCTGCTCGAAAGCCGGCTGGCGCAGGACGGCATTGTGCTGTCGACGCTCGCCCCCGCCTCGTTCGCCGGCCTCTGCATGACGCTTCTGCCGTGGCTGCTTTGTGGCGGCACGCTGTTGCTGCATCATCCGTTCGATCCGGCGGTCCTGGTCGGCCAATGGCGCGGCACGGAGCGCTGCGGCGCGCTGATCTTGCCGGGCCCGCTTGCGTTCCGCCTCGCCGATGCGGGCGTCTTCGCCGACACCGGTCCAGCCTGCGTGGTGGCGACGTGGCGCGCGCCGGAACGGCTTTCCGGCAGCCCGCTTTGGCGCGACCGCGATGCCGGTCTTGTCGACGTTTCGCTGCTCGGCGAAACCGGCATCATTGCCGTGCGCCGCGGGCCGAACGGCCGGCCGGCGCCGCTTGTGCTTGGTGCCGTCGCCGTGCCACGCGGCAGCCCTGGCGCGGTGCGGGTCGCCGAACTGATCCCGACACGGCGCAACACCGTTGGTCTGCGCGGTCCGATGGTGCCTCGCCAGGCCTTCCCGCCCGGCGCCGAACGCGCCGGCTTCCCGCATTTTGCCGTCGGCCCCGGCGGCATCGTCGATACCGGCTATGCGTGCCAGGTCGATCTTGCAACCAGGACTGCGGTCATCACCGCCGCGCCACCGGGGCTTGTTAACGTCGGCGGCTACCGTTTCCCGCTCAAGGCCTTGCAGGACGCGGTCGGCCGCGTCGATGCCGCAGCGACGCTTGCAACCTTGCCCGATCCGCTGCTTGGCGAGCGTCTGGCCGGCAACGCGGCGGACCGCTATACGGTGCAGGCCGCGCTCCACGCCGTCGGCGTCAATCCGATCGTCGTCGCGGCCTTCCACGATCGCAGCGATCGCGCTATTGCGGCACGGTCCAGTCACGGCTGATCCAGGCCCATTCTCATCGCCAGCCCCTCGGAGACGAATTTGGCCGAACACCAGTTCAAAGGCCGCCGCGAAGACGCCCGTCTGGTCACAGGCCGCGGCCATTACACCGACGATCACAGCGCCGGCGGCGAAGCAGCCGGCGTGTTCGTGCGCAGTGATCGCGCCCACGCGAAAATCGTCAAGATCGATACCGCCAAGGCGCGAGCGGTGGCCCGAGTCGCAGATATTCTGACTGGCGACGATCTTGCAGCCGCCGGCTGGAAGGGCCTGCCCGCGGCCGCGTTCTTCAAGGGCGTCGGCGGCAGTTCGCTGCGCGTGCCGTTCCGCACCGGCCTGGCGCAGGGGCGCGCGCGGTTTGTCGGCGAACCTGTCGCGCTCGTGGTCGCGGCGACCGATCATGCGGCGCAAGATGCCGCCGAACTGGTCGCGATCGAATACGAGGATTTGCCGATTCTCGTCGAGGCGGGCGATGCGCTCGCCAAGGGTGCCGCGGCGCTGCACGAGGACATACCGGACAATCTGGCGTTCGAATACGAATACGGCAACAAGCAAGCGACCGATGAGGCTTTTGCCAAGGCTGCCCGTGTCGTTGCGGTGCAAGTGCGCGCGCAGCGCATCGCCGGCAATCCGATGGAACCGAAATCCTGCGTCGCCCGCTACGATGCGGCCAGCGACGCGTTCGAACTCTGGGCGCCGACCCAGGGCACCGCCGACCTTCGCAACGCGCTGGCGATGATCACCGGCGTTGCCGCCGAACGCATCCGCATCCATTCCGACGATGTCGGCGGCGGCTTCGGCATCAGAAACGAAGTCTATCCGGAATTCGTCGCGGTCATGCTCGCCGCCAAGAAGACCGGACGCGCGGTCAAGTGGCGCGGAACACGTTCGGAAACACTGTCCGGCGACCATCACGGCCGCGCGGCGGATTTGTCCGGTGAACTCGCGCTCGATCGCGACGGACGGTTCGTCGGCGTGCGCGTGCAATGGCTGGTCAATCTCGGCGCCTTCTGCGCCAATGCCGGGCCTCTGATCAACACCATCGCGTCGCCAACCAGTTCCGCGATCAGCCTCTACAACGTGCCCGCCGTTTACGGGCTGCATAAGCTCGTCTTCACCAACACGACGCCGACCACGGCCTATCGCGGCGCCGGGCGGCCGAACGTGTCGTACTTGTGGGAGCGCCTCGTCGAGGAAGCCGCGGCGGCGACCGGGATCGATTCCATAAAACTGCGGCGGATGAATTTTCTGCGCAGAAACATGTTTCCGATGAAGACGCCGACCGGCTCGAGTTACGACAGCGCCGACCCCGAGCGTCTTCTCAAGACCGCCTTGCAAGCCTCTGACTGGAAAGGCTTTGCCAAACGGCAAAGGGCCGCCAAAAAGCGCGGCAAGTTGCGCGGCATCGGGCTTGCGATGTTTCTTGAACCGTCGGGCGGCGCCGGCAAGGAGCAGGTCGAAATCCGCGTTCAGCCTGACGGCCGCCTGGCGCTGTATTCGAACGCCGGCCCGTCGGGCCAGGGCCACGAAACCGTTTTTCCCGACCTTGTGGCAGACGTGCTCGGCTTCCCCGCCGACAAAATCGTGCTGCGGTACAACGACCCCGACGCACCGAAAATGGCCGGCACCGGCACGTTCGGTTCGCGCTCGCTCATCAGCCACGGCGGCGCGCTGACCGCCGCCGCAAAGGAAATGGTCGACAAGGGCCGCAAGCTCGCGGCCGGAGAACTCGAAGTCGAGGCCGCCGACGTCGTGTTCGACAATGGCCAGTACGCCGTCGTCGGCACCGATCTCAAAATCAGCATGCAGTCGCTGATCGAAAAGCATTGGGACGAGCCGGCGCATCCGCTCACCACCAACACTACCATCGATCTGGCCACCGCCTTCCCGAGCGGCGCCCATGTCGCCGAAGTCGAGATCGATCCGGCCACCGGCGATCTTTCGATCCTCAATTACGTTGCCGCCGACGATTGCGGCACGATCTACAGCCACGCGCTGGTCGAAGGCCAGCTGCACGGCGGCCTGATGCAGGGCGTGGGCCAGGCGATCGGCGAGCACATCGCCTACGAGCACGATTCCGGCCAGCTGATTTCCGGAAGCTTCATGGACTATTTCATGCCGCGCGCGCTGCACGTGGCGCCGACCACTTTGATCGACTGCGGCGTGCCCTCGCCGGCCAATGCGCTTGGCGTCAAGGGCGCGGGCGAAGCCGGCGCCACCGGTTCGGTGCCGGCGCTCGCCAATGCGGTGCTCGACGCTCTCAAGCCGGTCCATGTGCGGCACCTCGACATGCCTTACACGTCGGACCGCATCTGGCGCGCCATCCAAGAGAACGGCAGACCGGCAGTTTCTTAAGCCGCATTGACGCGGTGTTAACAGCGCACTGGCAATCTCGGGGCTCGTTTGCCCCGAGCTGTATCCTGCCATGGCGCTGCAAGGTCCGTTTGTCGTCGTTGCCGACAGCCCGGCGCCGGATATTGTCGTCGGTCTGAGCGCGGCGGGCGCCTTCCCGATCATCGAAGCGAAGTGGGCGGAAGCGCCGGCGGCGCTTGCTTCCGTCGAGCCCGAAGCGATCGTGCTCGGCGACCTTTGCGGCAGCGAGAAACATGCCTTCGCGTTCCAGCGCGCACTCGCCGAGCGGCGCAAAAAAGCCGGCGGCGCGTTCATCCCGATCGTCGCCCGCGCCGCCGACGATGTCGCGGTCGGAATGCCCGACGCGCTTGCCATCGCCGCGAAGGCTCCGGTCGAGCGTATCGCGCGCCGGCTCGCCTCGGTGCTGCGCATCCGCGCGCTGCATGCCACCGTGCTGCGCCGCACCGACACGCTGGCGTCGCGCGGCCTCCTGCCGCCGGAGCTGAAAACCGCCGATCCGCTCGATGATGCCACCGTGCTTCTGGTCGGCCGCGGCCGCTCGTATCCGGAGCTTTCCGTCGTATTGGGCGAACGGGTCGGCGTCATCGGCGCGCTCAGCGTCGAACGCGCCGCGCGCACGCTCAACACCCGCGAGATCGACGGCATCGTCATCGGCGAGGGTTTTGGGCCGAAGATCGTCGAAGCGCTCCTGACCGTTCTCGCCGACGACGTGCGCTTTCGCGATCTGCCGGTCGCGGTGCTCGCGGGCCCGCCGAATATCGTCGAGCCGTATTGCCTCGACCTGCCCAATCTCGAACGCATCGCCGACGGTCCGGCGCGGCTCGCCGAACGTTTCCTGCCGTATGTGCGCATGCACGCGCTCGGCCAGCGGCTGCGCCGCATGCTGGTCTCGCTCGACGCCAAGGGCATGATCGATCCCGACACCGGGCTCCTCGTCCACGACGCGTTCTGGCGCGATCTCAACCGCGCGGTGGGCGAAGCGGAAAAGCGCGGCATCGGGCTTTCGATCGCGCGATTTTCGTTCGGCCGCGCCGATCGCCGCTCGAGCCTCGATGCGGCACGGCTTGTCGCGCGGCTGGTGCGCCAGGTCGATTTCGCCTGCCGCGAAGCCGACAATTCCATCTTCGCGGTCTTCACCGAGACCGATCTGCGCGCGGCCCACGTCATCGCCCGCCGCATTGCCCGCGTCCTGCAGAACACGATGCTGGAATCCGACCGCAAACGGCCCGGCATCGCCGCCGACGTGACGCTGGCGACGCTCAAACCCACCGACAGCGTCGATACCCTGATCGCGCGCGTGGTCGGCGCCGGTGCTGGAGGCTGATGGTCCCCCAAACCAGCGCTTCTCCTCATCCAAATGCGCAATTCCCCCGGCTGCCGCCGATGCGCTAAACTCGGTATCGACGAGTCGAACGAACGCCGCAAAGACCGCAAATGGCCGAAGCCGAACCCGAGACGTCATCGCTCCACGTCGACGTCGTGTCCGACGTGGTCTGCCCGTGGTGCTACATTGGCAAGCGCCGGCTCGAAGCCGCGCAGACGCTGACGGCGGACATCGCGCTCGATATCAACTGGCGGCCGTATTTCCTCAACCCCTGGATTCCGCGCGAAGGCATCGACCGGCAGACCTACCTCGAGACCAAATTCGGCTCGGCCGAACGCTATAACGTGATCGCCGAGCGCATCACCGCCGCGGCCGCGATGGAGGGTCTCGCCTACCATCCCGAGAAGATGAGCCGGCAGCCCAACACGCTCGATTGCCATCGCCTCATCCTGTGGTCGCGCGGCGTCACCGATCCCGGCCGCATGAAGCAGCGGCTGATGGAGCTCTACTTCGCCGAAGGCGCCGATCTCAGCGATCCCAAAGTGCTGATCCAGGCCGCGGTCGATTGCGGCCTCGACGGCGACCTGGTGCGCCGGCTTCTCGCCAGCGACGCCGACGTCGACCGCATCGAAAACGAAGCCAACAGCGCCAAGGAAGCCGGCATCGACGGCGTGCCCTGCTTCGTCTTCGGCGGCAGTGTCATCGTCACCGGCGCGCAATCGCCGGAATATCTCGCCAACGCCATTGAGCGCACCTCCGGGCGCCACACGCGGATGCGGGCCTGAACTTTCCCGCCCTAACGAACCATCCGCGTCGTCCCCGCGAAGGCGGGGAGCGGGGACCCATAACCACCGTCGGAGCAGAATCCGCACGGCCTGTGATTATGAATTCCCGCCTTCGCGGCAATGACGACGTTTCTCGTATCCAACCATCCGCGTCGTCCCCGCGAAAGCGGGGACCCATAACCCCAGTGGGAGCTGTATTTGCACGGACCGTGGTTATGGATTCCCGCGTTCGCGGGAATGACGGAAAATGACGACGAGCGATCGCGTTCCCGCGATGCATCCGCATCCGGGTCGTTGCAAGTGCAAGCCGCCAAAGCCACGAAGTGCGCCCCTTCTTTCTTCCTTTCTGGACGGAAGAACGAAGGAAGCGGAACGCCGACAGGCGCTGAGAACCATCCTCCGCACCCGAAGGTGCGGCACGCGCTCGACGGAGCGCGTTCGCCTATCGGCGTTCCACCGCGGCTCTCGCCAGAGGGACGCCAGTCCCAAAGGCTCAGTTCCAGGCCAGGCTTCCTGGGACGTGGTTGCCACGGGCGTTACCCGCGGTTTCCTGTCCCAGTCCAGTGACAGCACCTCACGCACCGGTCGTAATGCCGGCGAGCATGATGCCCGGAACCGCCCGGGAGCGGAGTGTATCGGTCCGCGCGCGGGCGCCGCACTCGCTCCGCTTCCGGGAGTACCCTCGGCCGAGAGCGTCCTTCGAATGAGCGAGTAATCCTGCTACTATCCGAAACAGTGACCCAATGTCAATGGAAAAGAGACAATAATTCGCAGCGCATTGCCGCGAAGCGGCGGTGGCGTAAGCGTCACGCCTTCTTGCTTTTGCCGGCTTTCGCTCCGGCTCCCGCCGGCGCTTTCTTCTGCTTTTTTGTCTCGTTGTAATCGGCAGCGGCGCGGACCAGAGTTTTCAGCGCACGCTCATCGATCTTGTCGCCCTCATGGATGTCGATCGCGCGTCGCATGTTGCCTTCGAGGCTGGAGTTGAAGAGGCCTGAAGGATCCTTGAGCAAGGCGCCGTTGGCGAAGGTCAGCTTCACGACAGCCTTGTAGGTCTCGCCGGTGCAAATGATGCCGGCGTGCTCGAACACCGGAACCCCGCGCCACTTCCACGTCTCGATTACGCCGGGGCAGGCCTCCTTGATGAGACTTCGGACCCGCGCGAGTGTCGCGCCGCGCCAATCGCCCAGCTCCTTGATTCTGTCGTCGATCAGCCGGGAGGGAGAGGCCTCGCCTTTTGTTTCCTTCGAGACGCTCATCGCCTTCTTCATGGTGGTTGCCGCTTTTGTCATGGCTGTCGCCGCTAGGTTGTCGTCGCTCGCGCGTCACCTGAGTAATTAGCTTGGCGGACGAAACATTACCATTCTCTCAGCGGGAAACGGCTTCAGCAGATCGCGCGGGTCGGGATCAGTCCCGAGCCAAAGTGAGTGTTGCTCAACGGGAATGATGGCCGGCATCCGGTCGTGTACGGAGCCGACAAGTTCGTTGGCAGGCACAGTGATGATGCAGAAAGTCCGTTCCCACTCTCCGTCTGAATTGCGCCAGTTCTCCCAAATGCCGGCAACCCCGAAAGGTTTACCGTCCTTCATACCGAAGGCGTGAAGCTTCTTTCGCTTATCGCGCTCATAGAATGCGTCCATCGGCACAATACAGCGGCGCTTCGCGAAAGCGTCGCTGAACATGCGCTTCTCCGCGACCGTTTCGGCGCGGGCATTGATCGGCTGAATCTCGGGACGCGCTTTCATCCAATGGGGAATAAGGCCCCATCGGAGTTTCCCGCCCCTGATCTCATTTGTCTCGGGGCGGCGCCGCCACACCGTCAATTCATTCGATGGTTTGGCGTCCGTTTCGCGGTACAGCGCCGCTTCGACACGGGTTTCCGAAATGAACGGGTCTTCCTTGGAACGCACTCTGACAGGACCGCACATGGGTTGACTCCAAGTCTGAGTGATTAGAACAAACAGAGAACACAAGAGTCAAGCGGGAGCCTATGCAAGGGGAATTGTTACTGGCCACCGTAATCGGAAGTGGCCGCACCAGATGTCTAGCCGAGAGCGTAATCCGCTACCCTGGCGCATCTCAGTCGGCGGCCGATACTTCGCACATGCGCCCTACGTGCGGCGAAGTCCATCACACACCCCAACGTGAGGCGTGATAGCCTCGCTCACAATGCAGCAGGCGTAATCCGGTCGAGGCAAATCAAATGGCAGCCGGGATCGGCAGACGGCAATTCATATCCGCGCTCGGTGGCGCCGCCGCATGGCCGCTCGCGGCGCGCGCGGAGGACCAGTACCCATCGCGCACCGTCCGCATCATCGTGCCGAGTTCGGCGGGCGGCATCACCGATCTTCTGGCGCGCGTGATCGGCAAGGCCTTGTCGGAGGCATGGGGCCAACCGGTCGTGATCGAAAATCGGCCCGGCGCGGACGAACTGATTGGAGCGCAAGAGGTCGTGAAGGCGCCCGCCGACGGCTACATGCTGCTGGTCGCCAGCAATGCGGCCATCACCGCCGCGCGGTTTCTGCACAACCACATGCCGTTCGACTCGCAAAAGGACCTGACGCCGATCGCGATGCTGGGCGAGATCACGCCGGTGATGGCCGTCGTGGCGACATTGCCGGTGAATTCCGTGCAGGAGCTCATCGCACTCGCCAAATCGAAGCCCGGCGAGCTTAATTACGGCTCGTTCGGCAACGGCACCTACTCTCATGTCGCCATGGAGGACTTCAAGCTGCGCACCGGCACGCAGCTCGTGCATGTCCCCTACAAGGGCGCGACACCGGCGATCACGGCGCTGATACGCGGCGAAGTCCAGGTGGTGATCGTCAACCTGAGCAGCATCGGGCCGCACGTCAAATCCGGCGCGGTGCGGATCATCGCCGCCGCAAGCGCGAAGCGGAATGCCTTTCGCCCGGACCTGCCGACCGTTGCCGAGTTGGGCGTGCCCGGCTTCTCGACCGGCGCCTGGTGGGGCCTGTTCGGACCGGCCAATCTGCCGCCGCCGGTGCTCGACAAGATCAGAACCGATGTCGCGCGAGCCCTCGCCACGCTGGACGCGCGCAGCCTGTTCGAGACCAATACGTTCAAGCTGGTGCAACAGACGCCGGCGCAATTCGTGCAATATATCTCCGACGACCTCGATAATTGGGCGAGGCAGATCAAGGCGGCCGGCATCCAGCCCGATTGAGTAGCAGGGCGGATGAGCGAAGCGGACTCTGAACCGTCATCCCGACGATCTGTTGTCAGCCGCTTCGGCCAGCGACACGCCGCATTCGCCGCAGCGGTAGATGCGCAGGTCCGTCAGGCTTTCCGGCCGCGGCGCAATACGGGCCAGATGCATTGACCGCCCGCAGCTCGGGCAGGCCGGGCCGGCCCTCATCGGTTGACGGGCCGGACGGGACAGGTTCTGCGTGACCAACATGGTGTACCTCATGCGCGCGCTTGACGGCGCGTTCTTAAACGCCCGATTGAAATTCAAACGATCGTTTGAGACATGGTCGAGCCGGAAATAAGGAAATCTCGTGATTTTTGGCTGGCGTGGCCGAAGGCGGGCGCGCGGGCCTCACGCTTCCGGGCAAGCCTATGGGCCACTATGCCTTCGTCCGCCGGTAACGCGCTACTGAGTCTCGGATTGCTGCGCGAACCAGATGCCGGCGTCGTTGGAAGTGCGCCACATGACGCGGCAGTTCCGCAGCCGCCGGCCGTTGTCGAGGCAGAGGTCGAACGTATGAGGCAGTCCCACGATGCCGGAAAACTGGATTTTCGCGCCCTCGGGGCCGACGTTGCGCACGATACAGGCAACGACAGGCTGCCCGGGCGCGAGAATCCGCGCGCCTTTGAAACACTTTGCCCTCGGAAATCGCCGCCGCTCTTGCATGGCCAGCCTCCGATGAAAATTTCGCTGCAAATTGTCTTAGTCTTGATCCGTTGCGCACAGGCAAATGCAATCGGATATGGACGCTTAATTTGCGTAAACCTTGAATGATCGGGATGTGCGGGCGGCTCGCGGCCGATGAGATACCCGTGAACCGTCATCTTGAGGCGCGAGCGGAGCGGTCAAATGGCATTACCATCGCTTTACAAATATCTGGGCGTCGAGGGCGCAAGACTCACTCTGCGTAATAGAACCTTCAAACACGCGAAGCCCTCAGATTTTAATGACACTGAGGATTTGACGATCCGGAGCGTCTTCCCAGAAACCTTGGAAGATGCCTGCAAGATTATGTATGACGGGTTCACCGATACGATACTAAAAAACGTCGACAACCCGCCCACCTGCATCAACGCGGAAATGAAGATTAAGGTTGGCCTTATTCAACAAGCTTTTAGGAACAATCCAAAAGCTGCCGAGATCGTCAAAGCCGCCAAGGCAAATGATTTAATCACAGATGTGTTTGATTTGGACCGCTTAGCGAAATCCAACGAGGCCCTCATAGGGGAAATAAATGAATTTTTGCAGGGCTTTCGAGTTCTGTGCGTCAGCGAAAGAATTGATTCTGATAGGATGTGGAGATGCTACGCAGACAATCATCAGGGTGTCGCTTTAAGAGTTCTCGCTAACGCAGCAAAGGATTCAAAATTTTCGCTCTTTCGCAAAGTGGAATACAACGCAAAGAGGCCTCCGTTGTTTGACGACGCATTGACCTATCAGGAAAATTCGCTATTTGGCGACCATGAAAAAAATAACAAGCGTTATATTGAGAGGATAATATACACGAAGACGTTAGAGTGGGAGCATGAGCAGGAATATAGGTTATGCATTCCAGTGATTAGGGAACAAGATTGGAACGTCTTGTCGTTTCATCCGGAAGAAATCCCCGAACTGTATTTGGGGGCTAATATGAGCGATGCGTTAAGGGTTGGCCTGCACCCGGTTTGGTTGACAGCATCCTAAGCTAATTTCATTCGGTTTTCGAACTCCATTGGGCTCAGGTAGCCGATCGTCGAGTGTCTGCGCTTCACGTTGTAGAAGCATTCGATGTAATCGAACA
>Ga0209579_10000241_pt1 | contig 71394 bp, 92 predicted proteins | sample Coa_R1_2_FD_187152 | JGI IMG/M metagenome (GOLD analysis project Ga0209579, IMG submission 187152) | Surface soil microbial communities from Centralia Pennsylvania, which are recovering from an underground coalmine fire - Coalmine... | ecosystem: Environmental > Terrestrial > Soil >...
CCTCGTCAAGAACGATGACTAGACTTTCGTCGTCACTAACAGACGGCGACGTAACAAGCGACAATCTAGGCGTCGGCGAGGTTGCTGTGACGTCTTCGTCGAGGACGAAGGATAGTTGCTCTTCGTCGCCGATCGTAGGCGCGGCCGTAACAGAAAGTCGAGAAGAAGCTGCAGTTGCGACGATGTCCTCGTCAAGAACGATGACTAGACTTTCGTCGTCACTAACAGACGGCGACGTAACAAGCGACAATCTAGGCGTCGGCGAGGTTGCTGTGACGTCTTCGTCGAGGACGAAGGATAGTTGCTCTTCGTCACCGATTGTAGGCGCGGCCGACGGGACTAGACGTAGAGGAACCGGTTGTGCTTGCAGGCTGTCTTCGTTGAGAAACGAAAGAGAAAAATCATCTTCAGAAACTGTTATTGGAGCAGTATTGCGTACTACTGGAACCGCTAGTGTCGGCGCCTCTTCCTCAAGGCCAGAAATTCGTAGAAGAGGCGCTAACACGGACTACGGATTAGCTGGTTTGATAACCATAGCATCGACCTGCTGAATACCTATAACCTGACCTGATCCTGTAGTCAGCGTAATCCCGGCATACTGAATACCGCTCGTCACTGTCGAAAACGCGGTCACAGCAGGCTGCGCCACCGCACTAGCCGAAGCTACTATACCTGTTGATGTATTGTTGTTGATGTAGTAAGTGATCACAGAAGAGGCTGACGGGCCGTTAGTACGGATAGTCCACCGAATTTTCATTATAAACGGGCTAGTCGCTGCAGTGCCTGTAAACGCACCTGTCGCTAACGTAGCATCTGCCGTTGATCCTGCCGTACCGACCTTGAGTAACCAGCTAGAACTGACCGCCGCACCTGTACTGGTAGTGCCTGATATAACCCATTCTATCGTTGTGCCCGGCTGGAATCCTTGTGGCGGCACCGAGATTAAACTGCCGAGTAGGATATTAGTCGACGCAGAAGCTACGCTCTGCTGAGCAACTGAGGCCGGACCGCTTGGCGATATTACTTGAATGCCGCCGTTAGGCGTCCAGATGAAACTTGCTCCGGCCGGACCCTGCGTTGTACTTGTAGCTACCTGTTCTATCGTCGGAACCGGCGATCCGTTACCGAGCTGGTAGTCATGATAGATGTTCCCCTGCGACGGAAAGGTAAGTTTAGCGCCTGTATTAAGGAGCCCCATCGCGTTAAAACCACCGGCGCCCGGGTCACCGTCACGCCAGACACAGTTACGAACCGACAATGCGATATTGGTGTTAGACCCGCATAACCGCCAGCCGGGCTTACGGATGCGATTGATCGCACCGTCGTTAGTCGCGTTTCCGCCGTTAATAACAACCTGTTCGAAATACGCCGAGTCCAAATTACGACAATCGAATGCTGCTGGACCCCACGTCGTACCGTGGTTGCAAGCAGTGTTAAGCCAGGTAAATAAGTTTGTATTACCTGTTGTCGAACCGGCGAATTTGACAACCGGACCGTTAGCAGGTACTGCTTGCACAACGTTCGAGCCACTGACCGTTGTCGGAGCAAAGGCAGCATCATTAGCCGATACAGTACAGCCGGTCAGTGTCGTAGTGCCGCCGCCGCCTGTGTAATTAACGAGCACAGGATAGCCGTTCGCGGTCTGTACCCATACATAGCCGGCAGTAATCAATCCGTTTGCAGCAGCAAGAGTGAGGGACTGTCCTGTTGTCGTTAGCGTAACCGCACTCGTGGTTGTAGTCGGAGTTAGAGTAGCAGCAACCGGAAACGCGCTGTTTTCTAGCGCGCGGAATTTCATATTTTTGAATATGCCTCTAGATGTATTTGCCGTACCTCCGATTGGTTCGAGCACATCAAGGTAGAGCCCACCAGCGATACAGTCCATAAAGAAAATGTCTTCGAAATCAAAACCGACACAATCAAACGCCTGGATTCCGTAGAGTGCCGGATTCTGATCTCCGTTACGACCGTCGATCCAAAGATGTCTTACTGAAGGCGAATTGATTGGCTGGGCACTCGCACCAGAGATTGGGATGAATTTGATCATCCCGTCGAACGTTGTCTGTCCATTGTTAGTGCCCCACCAGACGAGAGCTGTCCCGCCGGCTTTAGTGTAGTCACCGAAATCGATGTCGACCGAGCCGCCGATTCCGATCAGCGTACATGGTTTATTGAACGTAACGCCGATAGGAAAACCGAAACGGTTGGTCGACGTGAGCGGGAAATTAACCACTGCTCCAGGATAGGTCAGACCGTTGATGGTTGTCGCCATCAGATTGATAGCGGCAGTATTATCTGTACCAACCTGTATTCCGGCGTTGCTGACAGTAGTTGTTATATTAGGTGAAACATTGACGGAAGTTCCCGAGTTGAGACTGCTAATCGTACCGGCATACATTGCCCCAGAAGCGCCTGCGCCTGCGAGCGTGATGCGTTTACCAACGTCCTGTGCTGTGAATGCTATCGTGGCTGACGTAATAACCCCCGGAGTTCCAGAGGAACATGCGCCGTCGAAGGTGACACGATGATCGCCGACAAATCCAAAATCTACAACAGCGTCATAATAAGTATCTGGTGGGCGCGCGGTTGGAACTATCCAGCTCATCTATTTTACCTGCTATTTTTTAGTTGTTATCGAAACCGATAGCGTGCGCTGACCCGGCCGCATCCCATATTCCAGTAATGATCGAACTCGGACACGGCGAAACCAGATTAGTAGTGATTCCTGGCGGAACCTTTATACCTCTACCTACAAAAGCAGTCGCACCTTCGAACAAGTACAACGTTGAAGTTGTAGATGTATTTGTAACAGTGAGACCTTTACGTCCAGGATTGGCTGCCGCTATAGTGACACTTGTCGAACTCTGAGCCACGTTGATTTCGGTTGACGTGCCTGCGGTCGGTACAGCACTGTTAGGAGATGTTGTAACGACAATCGATGTATCTGTAGCTACCGCTGCCGTCGAACCGGCCTTAACAGTGGCTTTGAGATAAGGAAGCGTACCGTCAGCGAACATCACGGCTTGATTGGCCGAGTTGGCGATACCAACCCCGGTAGAAGTAAACGTAGGAGCCGTGCCAGGACCTGTCGTGTCGTTTAATGACTGAAGAACCGCACTAAGACTGAATTGGTTGGGGGTGATACCGGCGGACGTCACTACCGGTACCTCTCCGCCGTTAATGTACCAGTACACCGCTGAGCCGTATACGGTGACCACGTAGAGGTTGTTGGCACCCGCGAAGTATTGGGGCAGGTTGTCCACACGACTCGTGAATACCCGGCTTCCCGAAGCCCAGATGACGGCGTTGATAATACCGGCCGTCGTGACCTCAAAACCTATGCCGTCGGTGATGGGGGCAGCTGCCGTCGGGCTGCCGGGCTGGCTGGCCCACCCCCAGAACCGGTACGTGTGCGTCTTGAGGACCGCCTCCAGCGTGATGGACCCGACGAATATCAGCCCGGAGAAGGACGGCGTGCTAAAGGTCGGCTTTGAGATCAGCCATGAAGTAGAATTGGCTGCGCCTGTGGTCGGGAACGTGAATACGCTATTTGCTAGCGTAGGAGGAGCCGTACCGCCTGAGGTCCACCTGTTGGTAGTGTCAATGACCGTCCCGGTCATCGGGTCATTGAAGATATCGTTCTGCTCTTCGGTTACTCGCAGGGTCCCTGCTGTCGTACATTGCGCGTAGATTGGGGTAGCAGCTGCAAGCTGGTTTGGAGTCGTGATTCTGATCGGTCCGACGCTGTTTGGGCTGGGCGCGACCACCAGGGACGGGTCTGTTGCGGCCGAGGCGGTAGAGGCTGCTTTAACTGCGACAATGTTGGTACCGTCTGTCAGTCTTGCCACAGCGGCTCGATCGCCGGCTGCCGTAGCACGCAGCGTACAATTAGCCGTTCCGCTAGTAAAAGCAGAGACTCTAACCCTGACGTTACTCACTCCGCCGAAAACTATTATGGTCTTTGCTACAGCGCCGTTAGGTGCCCCGAACACAAGAGTTGTAGTAAGAGTTGCTGTGGTAGGATCTTCGAATTCTGTAGCTTCCCAGGTGGTTCCACCGTCGTAAGATACCTCGGGGATAAGCGTTCCGATCAAAGTTCCAGCGATTAACTGCATACCGGCACTATTCTGGCCGGCGAGCGCGACCGAAGCTACAGCATTGAGCGCATTTAGCGCTGCCGTCACACCGACTGTGTCTGGAACAGGAGACGGTGTGCCGTCTGGATGGAGAGCGACTACTAGAGGTGTGTCTGCGGTTGTGACAGCTGTATTTGGCGGCTTAACTGTAGCCTGATTGGTAGCGCCATTACCGTCTATAATAGATATGCCCATTGCGGTCTCCTATATCCATTCCCAGGAAACGTTAAATCTCCCGTTAGTTCTACCGACTGTGCATTTAGCAAATATAGTAAAACTTGTCCCTGGAACGATAGCTCCTACTTCTGGTTCCCAGTTCTCTACCCACACCTCATCTGCTGTATGATCTGCAGTCGCTTCAACACGTTTAGACACAAAAATCTTTGAAGTCGCGAGAATGCCAGATTGCCCGGTAACAACCACCGAGCACAGTGTATCGTTCGCCGGGGGGATACCGAAGTTGACCGTCGCGATGCCGCTATTGATTTTAGTCGATGATGACGGATTTATGATCTGCACGCCCATCAGGTTCTCTCCCACGAACTAACATTCGCAACGGCAGTGACAGTATCGCTAATCGCGTAAATATCTCCCGTATAAATACCTTCACCAGAGTCGTTATAGCTGCCTCCATTTGGCTCTAAAATTACCCCCATTGTCACCCCACTAGCTGTCACCGCGTTTGTCTTACCGATATAGACGTTACCTGTGGACGCATTGTTAGTAATTACGATCGACTTACGAGACACATTGGAAGCCTGCACTAAAACTGCTGCAGTACTAACCACAATACCGGTCGGGCTCCCTAGCGTCGAGCTTTGTGGTATATTACGAGTGGCGAGCGCGTACTCTGTTCCGACAGGGGCTGTGTTGATAACGCGTGATACTTCGGCTAAAGCAGCCCCTGTGATCTGAACGCGTTCACGGAAGATGTCCTGACCAGACGGCCCTGCGCCTACAAGATCGGCCGCGTCAAGGTCGACACCCGGTTCTTGAACCGTTTGCGTCGTGATTTTAGAATCGATTGTAGGCACGACGCGCCTTTAATTATTCTTGAATGTCTACTGCAGTCTCGAACACCATCGACGCGGTACCGGAACTATTGAAAAGATCGATCGACTGCGTCGCTCCGCCGTCAACCTCGATAGCGGTGTCGGGGTTATTGAGCCAGTTCCACCCGTTACCAGGCCCTGACCCGCTGCATGTAATGAGCCCCTGAAGGATAGGTCCTCCAGTTCCTGGCGTCACACCGGCAGTTGCTTGGCCAGCAGTAGCCTTAGCAGCTGAACCGGTCTGCATACGAGGAGAAGGTGTTATAGCGGTACCGCCTGCACTCGCGGTAGTCGTCCATCTCTTAATGCGTTGGACGATGCCAGAAAGGAACGTCAACGCTGCTCCTTTACCGCCCATCGTAACAGACATCACAGTTAATGTCTTAGTTCCGGGGGCAATAAAGAGAGCATCGATTTCGGTGTTCGGTGTGGCACTGGTTGTGAAATTCACCCCAGGCATGACATTGTAAACAAACGGCAAATTTGCACCTATTCCTTATCTATTTTGATTGCGGCAAGGAACTTACGAGCTTCTTTGGAGTTCGGCCAGTCGGCGTGATGCTCACAATGGGCTAGGCCGTTAGTGATGTAGAGCGGCTGGCCGGCACCACAACTGCCTTCGGGACAGCGTTCGGACGCGCCTGCAATACAGCGAATAGCGTCTGGTGCTGGAGTAAGCTTCTTTTCGATATCGTTAGGCATCTAGCTTCCTTTTTTCGGTGCTTCTCGTGCTAAGACCGAGAGCGTGCTATTGACATCGTCTAGTTGACGAATAATTTCGTTAGGTTCAAGCAGTCGACCGTATTTCTCAATCTGTGCTTGGTTTACCTTCTCCCAAAAAACTTCGTCAGGAACCACCATCGTGTTAGCGACCGCTCCGTGCTTTTCAAAGCACTTGGAACAAAGCCAGAAACTGAACGTCGTGTGGTCTTCGGGCACACCGCCGTAAGGGGCACCGCAGTTTGCGCAATAGACAGGTACGTAGACTACGCCGTCTATGACCTGTCTCCCCCGAGTGGTCTTAGCTCTACTATCAGGAAGAACATCTTTCGTGCTTCTACTCACAGAGACGCTCCCAACACATCAGAGCCAAGCAGGTACATTTCACTCAAACTGCTCAACTTGGAGCTTATATTTTCGCCGACGATTTCTGGTGATAGAGGAGGTTCTCGATGAACAAGCGTGTTTAATGCGTCTCGTAAGACGGCAGATCGCCTTTCTTCAAGCCATAGTCCTGCCGTTTTGGCTACGGCAGTGGCGCGATCTAAGTCCGAACTGGCGACAGTGACTGCCTCCTTCAGGTCGTCTACTCTTTCATAAGGAGTAATAGAAGCGTTCGGACTCTTCGAACCCTTCTTTAAGGCTGAAATATGATTTCCAATCCAAGAACGTGTTGCCTCAGCCGGACGAAGTCCAGGAGCGACATCGTTTCGGAACATCCCAGTAGCAAACGACGCAGCCTCGTGATAGAAGGAGATTGCGTTATCGGCTATAGTAGCGCCTACATGTGCAAGGTAGACTGCGTTGAGCGGGACGTTAGAAGCGGTATTAGCTACCTCTTGAGATAACGCGACCGAAGCGGGCGACGGGGCGATGATGAAAAACGGTTTAGTCTGAGGCGTTGCCTTAGCAGGTGCTGTTTTTGCAGATTCTGCTGCCGACGCTTCGGCATCAGCGTCCGTGACGACGCGTAAAATTGGATGATCGAGACTCATTAGCGATTATAATTATCGCTAACCATTTATCAAAACACAAGAAAGTTAGCCGGCTTGAAAGAAGCGATTCCTCCAGACCTCTTTCATGAGTTTTGCAAAACTGTCACGATTCCAACTATTTGAACCAGACCACTTAGACCACGGAACAAAAAGACCTTTCTTGGTGGTTTCGTTTATAATCTCAGGTGCGACTTTGATACCGTTCCATTTAGCCACTTCTCGCAAAACTTTTTTTGATCCTGTTTCGTCTATTTTGTACCAAACAGGCATGCGAGCTGACAATTCCATCAAACGATAGTCAAAAAAGATAGATCGGTTCTCAATCGACGACGCGGCGGCCATCTTGTCTGCCATACGCATAAGTAGCTGCATTGTCGAATAAAATTCCACACGCATAGCATTAGTTAAAAGATTTCCACTATCTTTAGAAAAACGACGAACAATATCTAAAGCGTGATTTCTAGCAGAACCGTCAGATCTGTCTAGCATGCGAGCAATAATCTCTTCGTCGGTACCTAACAATCTAGTGCGTGCATAGCTGTAATCTGCTAAAAACGGGTCATCCTGCGTTTTCATTATGTGGTGTAGAATTCTGTACCTGGTATATCCTCCAAACAGTTCGTCCGCACCTTCTCCTGAGAGTGCTACTACACATCCGTCCTCGGCCATTTTCTTGTTCATGAACCATTGACACACCGATGTCCACGTAGCCGGCGTGTCTAGATGGTACACGACTTCAGGCAAAACCCGCATGAGGTCGGCCATTCCGAACGTAATAGGTGTTGGTTCTCTACCGGCAGCTAATCTAGCGAGCGGTAAGTTGTCTACTCCGTCGTCTGGGAACGTAACGGTATAGGCTTTGTCGCACTTAGCTATGGCCTGGACAATAGCCGAATCTAAGCCACCCGAAACCTGGGCACCTACTACGACTTCAGATACCGAACGAATTTTAACCGCGTCGACGATGAGAGAGTAAGTCTCCTCTACCGCATCGTCCCAAGTCATATTTTCGTCTACCGTACCGTAAGGCAGTTCCCACCAAGTATTGCACTTTATATCAGAAAGCTCTTTAGGCGAACGCAGTCGTATAAACTGTCCTGGACCTAGCCGCCTTACGTCTTTAAAGGGTGTAGTTTCAAGACAATCAAATTCAAATACGTCTACATCTGGACACAAGCTTTCTTCTAGCCTAATAGGCAGCGCCTTTATCTCGGAAGCAAAAGCAAGCCCGGTGCCAAACGGTGCATAGTATAACGGCTTTTCGCCGGCTCTATCGCGAGCCAAGAATACTTCGTTATTGATAGAGTCTATAATAACAAGACCAAACATAGCGTTGAACCTGTGGAGCATAGAAGGGCCCCATCTTCGCCACGCTCTTGCTACTACCTCTGCATCACAATCCGTCTCCCAAGGAGTGCCGTCTGATAACTCCGAACGAAGTTCGCGCCAGTTGTACAGTTCGCCGTTGAAAGCTAAGACTACGCCGCAAGACTCTCTAAAATCGAACGGTACGCCTATCTGGCGCCGGTCTACTATAGCGAGTCTCGCCATTTCGACAGCGACATGTGCCCAGTTTAAACTAGCTGAAGACGATCCTATACCGTCAGGTCCACGATGACGTAGAATGTGACCTGTTCTAGGTATTACAGTTCCTGTGAATCCACACAAGTTAATATCCTCTAAAAAGAGACACTATCGCAAACGCTTTCGCTTGTCAAGACGAAAGCGTAGATCTGTTAGATATTTACGCGATTGAACAGGGACAATACGGAGAGTTCTTGATTTTCTACCGATGGCTTGCGTTCGTAATATCAACCCGAGCTGCTGCGACGTTGAAGACTGGACCTATGGGCAACTTGTGATGCTGCAGACATTCCTTGCAGCCGAATTTGTAAAGTCCAGGTTTAGTACCAGCAACTACATAGAGCGGTCCGCTATCACCACCGCCGTTGTGTTTGTTTCCAGGAAATGGACAGTTCGGATTAGCCATTACTTAGCCTCAATTCGGTTGAGATAAGCGTCGGTGAAACCGCTAACACCGGCACCGTCCGGCGTGTTGAGTTGTACAAGCGTTTGCGTCACTGGTACGGTCGTGTCGCCAAAACGAGAAGCACCAAGCGTCCCAGCCAACGTAGTCACATTGCCACTACCAGGAGGCCAGTTGATGACTGCGTCCGACATCTCGTGAATCCACATACCGTAACTCGCGTTTGCCGCCCCGTTCTGCGTAATGTTTCCGAGCAGTGCTCGTCCTCCGTCGGCCACGACGAACTGGTTTCCCGTTGAACCGGAGATATCCATCTGGTCGATGGCGACCTGTGAACCAGAGCCGCGGACGTTGATAATCCCCTGCTGCGAGTCGTCTATATTAGCCCCCAAAATATAGCCGGGCAGACGAGGATCGGCTGTGTGCGCAAACGTTCCGGCAGAGACGGGGTTACCGTCACCTGGGTTTGAGATACTCTGCGGACCGCCCGCGAGCAATGTGATATTGTACCAGCCTGCCGACCCGGCGACGTTTAGAGTGCCGTTCGTATCGATCGTAAAAGTGACGTTGTTCGCTGCGACGTCGCCAACTAGGTCGCCGCCGCCGCCGATGAACACGTTACCGTCATGAAGAGATAGCGACGCACCTGCGCGCAAGAAAGAAAACGGGTTATTCGGATCGGAACCCCACGGAGGTGGGAAACTGCCGCCGATGGCTCCACCGCCGCCTGCGAAGAAAAGCGAACCTGCGGTAAGATCTATTACGACACCCTCAGTAGACGCGACCGACTTGTATGGCCCGACGCTGATACCGCCAGACCCGGCGACCAACGTGATGCCCTTCATACCAAGAAGTTGACCGCTGTAGGACAAGCTCAGCCCGTTAGGGTTAGTGCTGGTAATAGTGACGTTCGGTGTCTCGACTCGAAAATGATCGCCAATGGAGATAGGGCTAGCTGTTGGTGTCTTGAGAAAAAGCGTGGACGCGTCGTTATTGGCTATCTTAATTCGCATCCCAGCATTGGCGCCGTCGATAAAGAAAATGTATCCGTTCGTACGGAAGATTGTCGGCACCAAAACCTGAGCGCTCGCGAGGCTGATACCCACGCCGCCGTTATTGGTGGCCGCAGTGGCGGTCAAGTCACCAAACACGTTGGCGAAACCGCCAATGAGCCCCAAAGGAGAGACACGTTGCGCACCTCCACCGACAGTCGCAGGCCCGACAAATTGATCCGAAGAATAAGTATAACTACCGGGCGCGAAAATTACCTGCGTTGGAGCGGTTGTTATATTAGTAAGCGGAGACGGTGTCAACGCTCTGTCTGCTGTTGCAAACGCTGTTGCCGATGTTAACCCGTTGTTGGCGTCGTTTCCGTTGGTACTATCGACGAAAATCTTGACGAACGCACTGCCTACGGTACCGGACAGCGTGGCAACTTGCTGTGCCTGCTGTGCAGACATAAGTCCGTCATTAGCAGGTGTTGCAAGCGGGCACTCGTTACGTATAGATAGAGAGGGTCCAGTAGCCATGCTCGATCCTAATCGGCACCAAAATGTGCCTCACTTTAAAGGATACGGCATGTTAGATGTGAAGCGCCAGAAAAAATCCTTTTTATAATAAAATGAGCCCAAGACACGGACGCAAGGACCCTGGAAGAGCGGGTTTTAGTCAGAGGCCGAAACTACCGAGCTTATGCCTCGGCGAACGGTGTTCGCGCACCGCTCCGTGGGTTCGAACCCTGCCGTTCCCTCAATTACTTTTTTGAGAAGGAGGAGGTTCGTTCTCAGCTAGACAATTTCTGATAAATTTCAACAACTTGTCGACCTTCCCGAGGCTTATCGTATCAACCGGAGAGACACCTCCTAGCAGAGGATTAGGTGTGTTAAACCACAGCGCTGCCTTATTCTTGTTACCAAAAAACTTGCAAACAAGATCGACTGCAACTGTGACCTGTTGCGTGATTCTAATTCTTCGGTAGTGCTCTCTTAGTTCGAATAGCTCTGCTTCGGCCTCGGAACCCTTCAATTTCGCTTCAGTTTCAAGCTCTTTCATAAATGAGTCAAATTTAGATCCGATATGCTTACGAGCGGTTTTGATTGCAGAAGAGGTTGTTTTCTGTCCCTTTTTACGTGTCACTTAGTTGCCTCGACGTTCAACGATAACAACAGCCCATTTTCCTTGTCCAAATGAGGAAAATACGCGCTCGCGTAATCATCTACGTTTGCGTGTTCGGTTTTTCTCCAGTCGTAGCGCTTTACATCGCAAAACCCGACGTCGATCAAAATCGACTTCAACGTCTCGAAATCGTAGACAGTATGATGGATATTATAGAGCACGTTACCGCGCCCAAACAACGATCCTATCACATGTTCCAATTTCTTGGTTTTCTGATACAGCTCTACCAGTGACTCGAAATCAGGAACTGCAAGACGTAATGTTCCTCCAGGAATTAGCATTCGTCGCCACTCAGATAGCACGCGTGCGGCTTCGCGTCTGTGAAAGTGTTCTAGAACGTGACAGGAGTAGATTACTTCTACTGAGTTATCTTCGATCATCGGTAGATGGTCTACAGAGTGAACTAGATCGACATGCGGAAACTCAACAGCGTCCACGTGAGTGTAGCCACTAATGAATCTCTTACCGCAGCCGAGATGGAGTTTCAAGCGTCGTCCAGAGCGCCCGCGAGACCGCGCTTGATAGCAGGTCTAACGTCGTCGCTCTTAAACCCTTTGTCGTAAAGATCCCGCTTGATCTCCCTAACTACCTTGCCGACTTTCTCACGAGTTTCACTCTCTACATTAGCGGCTCCTCGCTTGCCTAAGTTCTCGTGTTTCTTGTCCATTTTTTTGCTCCTTTCTGTCCTTTTTCCATGTGACGATGCAAAGGCTGTGTCCACAAATGCCTATAAAATCGACAATGTTTTTATCTATTCGTTTAAATTTCATACTGTATCGGTCCTCATAGCCCGAAACAGTCCCACATGTCGAACACTTACCAGACCATTTCCTTATGTTGAACATCCTAAAACAAGCTCAAGTGATCGAAATAAACGTCAGTATATGCTGCCGTCCAGTCGTTTTTCGCCCAAAAATCTATAGCTTTATCATAAGCAGCCTTCACTATACGTGATGATTGCTCGGGGGTCGACCTGACCTGATCTACTTTTGCAAGTAGGTCATTAGCAGTGCCGTCGAAGGAGATGAAATGCTCGCCGTCGACAAACCCCATCTTAGAAAGCTCGCTCCACTTGTCACGAACAAACTGAACGTTACCACTCATCCATAAATCTACAGTACGACAATTAAAAAGTGAGGACACAGGGATGTTGAATCCCGACAAGGAATTAGCATACAATGACGACATAGGATATCCAAGACCCTTTGGGTGAGGCGGGTGTCTTGGCTCAAGCGGTCCGTCAGGCATGCCTACACCGTGTAGCTTCATCTGCAACCCGATCTGCTTTTGCTTAGAATGAGCAGACATCATCTGCTGCATTAAACCTAGGCGTTCCCCAGCTCCAGCAAAACCGACAAACGCTAGGTGTGGTAGCGCTTCTCCCCTTAAGATCTTTTCCTGCTTCTCTTCGATGCTAAACCCTAGTTCCTTAAGACCTACGTCAAGTCCTACACTCATAGAGCTAGGACAAAATCTTGTATACGGTATCCCTCGACGCTTATACTCGTCGGCAGTCAAAGACCCATCCACAAGGTTCCAAACAAACATAGAATAAACTATCGCATTGAAATTCGCGGCTACTGGAAATGTCTTTACATCCGACGATCCTGGACAATCATCACCGAACGAAATAGCCCTGAGCGGAAAAAGTCTGGGTAAAAGGCCGTTTACCACATCAGGGAAGCACTGATGTGTATGCTCCCATAAAAGAGAACGACAACCTGCACTAGAAAAAGAAGCCAAATCCTTGCGCTGTTGATCTAGAACAGCAGCCGAAGGAGGACAAAGATTATCAATAACAGGGAATCTAATAGGAAGTCGCAGATCTCCTGATGAGACATAGGCGCTGTAAACAGGATAAAATCTGTTGTGGACTCTAATTTCTACGTCGTTGCGCTTGAAAGTCCAAGTGAACCTTTCGGCAAAAACGGAAGAGTAGTCTTTATCGTCAGTGTCAGGCCACTTTTTCCATTCATGTCGATGCGCAGCGATTACCTGCTCAATTTCAACAGTACGTGTCACAAGCCGCTCCTAATAAAATCTCTATATCTCTCCTTCCACACATCCCACGACCAGTCTTTAATAATAGACTTACGATTTATATTGCCCATTTCGGCCGCACGCTTTGGCGTTAGCTCTCTCAGCGCGCCTGCGAACATATCTACCGATCTGTCGACTAGAAGAATACCAGAATCTCCAAAATCGTCAAGCTGCTTGTCTCGTAGCTCGCGATGGTTTCCTACATCGGTCGCTATCAACGCAAGACCTGATGCCATTCCTTCCATGATCGAATTACTCGCACTCTCGTATGCTGACGCGCATAGTGCTACGTTCGATTGACGATAGAAATCAGTCATTTCTGCTGAGGTTCGTCTACGTCTTGGTCCTTCGACCGTTCCGTACTCGGCAGCTACTAGCGGAACATTCGCACGAATACATGAAGGTATTACAAAATCATAGAACCCTTTGATGACTCTCCCGTCCATCGCCTTATGCATAGCGTTACCGTTCCACGACGCTACGATCTTATTGTGCTTAGGAGGAGGAGGAAATCTGCGCATGTTGACAGGGTTGGTGAGATATACGATATTAGGACATCTGTCAATCAACTCGTCGTAATTACGCTTTGCAGATAACTGAAACGCTCTGCAGCGATTTACTGACTTGATATCTTCGTCGTCAGGAGGTCCGGGCTTCTCGGGTTTGAAGAACTGAGAACGCATAGCCCCTAGAAGTCTATCTGTAGGGATACCCATAGACGGGTTTCTATGGTAAGCCTCGTATATTACGTGATATTTGCTCCAGTCAGGACGTTCCCCCTTAAACCAGTTTTCTGTATAGAAATGCTCAAACTCAAAATCGTCAGCGAGATATTCGGCCAAATCTTTCATGTTCTGATCAAAAGCCCACCCTGGAACGTCACTAACAAGCAAAACCTTAGGACGCTTACACGGTGGCGGTCGCGAAATTTTTTGAGCTGCAGATGTAGAACGTCTAGGAGGTGCAAATACTACTTGAATTTCACGACGTTTACCGCTATCGGAAAGATGCTCGTATATACCTATCAACCATCCCGCTGCTTCGGCGCGCTGTTTAAGCGCGTTTATGACGTTATCAGATGCAAAACCTGCCGGGACTCTTAGGTCTAGAATCCCGCCATCAAACGTGTTATGTATACTAGACTCTATAGAAGCTTCTAGATAGTCTAGACAGTCTTCTTCTTCCTCGTCTAGAGTGATATCTACAACTTCGTCCTTAGTGCTGCGAGCAAGAGCGATAGATACAGCATCTTCCGCCCTGATCATGACTGTTCCACAGCTCTACGCACACTCTCTACGAAGTTTATCTTCTTAAGTTCTTCGAACCCTCTACGTTCGGCCGTTTGTCTTAGATGGGGAAACTGTACCATCTCCTTACAGCGTCTAACTAGACGTGTATAAGAGACAAGTTCAGTTGCACTTCGAGCAAACGACTCTAGATCTAGATCATATCCTCCATCTTCAGAAACTACACACTTTCGGTTAGCCAGCAGGTGAGAAACACGAAAAATCTCGAATATCGGCTTATCGTAAAAATGGACATTTAGAATAACCTTAGAGCGAGCGATATATTCGTCTCGTTCGGCCCCGTAAACACCAAATAGTCTTTCTACACGAAGTCCGGCTTCGGTCAGATCTTCCAGGATTATTCGACGTCTGGCGTTGATAGCGCCGTAAAACAAAACGTCTATATCCTGTTCTGTCGCCGGTTTAATCTTCGTCATAGACGGAATATAGCCAATAGGGCAGTGTATAGCTTTTTTGATGCCTACCTCTTTAAGGGCCTCTATATTGGAGCGGCTGTAGTCCCAGAAAACATGATCTGTGTAGTCGTTTAATTCGGCATTTTTTATAGCAGGAACTTGCTCGGCGTTGAATAAAATGGCGTCCTTAGGCATTTGCTTAAAAGGATCTGCCATCCTACCCACAGCACCAAACACAATAAGACGTCCTGGATTATCAAAGCCTACAACTTCATGACCAAGCTCTCGTAAAGCATCGCGAAGCGCTTCGGCTACGTCTTCAAAACATGCCGCGTGAGGAGAGTCAACCTTGTCACGACCGACGATGGCTATCGTGAACTTCATGGCGCTTTGGAAGCTTCCAAAAGATTCTTGCCAGAAATAGATAAACAGTCGGAGCTGCAAATATCTAAATACTTTGTCGTATCAGACATGCCAGAACCTAGAACTGTTACGACGAACCATCCCCCACCGCCGAATGCCTGTAACGATTTCTCAACCCCGCAAACGTCGCAGATGATGGTTTGTCGTTTCACGCGTTCTCCAGGTATGGTGAGAATACCTCCTTCGGACCGCCTGCTGCAATTCCTCGATCGGCCGCTGTCTTCATCGCATCCTTCTTTCCAAGGACCTTAGCACACTCTGCGGCAATACGGTATGCTAACCATTCAACTCGCGTATCACTCGGTAAAAAAAGAGGATTTTCTTTTGCTTCTTTGGCTACACGTACGGTTTCCCTGCACAGATAAGCGCCCTTTCTCGGATCAATCTGTGCTGAATGAGCGGCTAGCATGTACCACACTTCGGGTCGTCTTGGATCTAGTTTTACTAGTTCTTCAAGCCTGATAACCATTTCGACATCGTTGTATATCTCGATTTGCTCGGCAACGTTTAGATACTTGAACAGTGCATAATGCACGTCTTCAGAAGACCCTTCAAGATCTGCGCGTTGCTTAAAATAGGACATTGCAGCCATCTTGTGAAACAGCCACTTGCTTTCAGGAACACGCGGCTCTGCTTCAGCTAGCTTTTCGTGCGTATTAGCAAGGTGCATGATAGCCCGTGCGCGAGAGATGTGTCCTATGTGATCTGTAACAGGGGCTTCGGCTAGATAGTTAAGTAGAGGTATGTCTACCTCTCGCATGCGTCTATAAAGCCGTGTCGGATCTGGTTCGCTATGAACTATCTTAACCCCTGGGATAAGAGGACCGCCGGTTTGAAAGTCCTTACCGACAGGAACTTCGTGAATAGGAAAAATATAACGACGACGCTCGCCGGTCATACGTAACACTCTAGGGTATGGAAAGGCTACAGGACCGGTTTCAATCATAACCGTGTAGGCGTCGTCGGTGGCGTTACGATGTTCTTCTAGAAAAGCTCGTAAATTCTCGCCACCGACTAGCGTTTCGTTTCCCGAAAGCATCAATGAAAATTCGGCCGACTCTCCTTCTACTCCTGTTCGTTCGGCTTCTCTATCTAAAACAACGTTTCTGTTCGCTGCAAAATCTATTATTCTTCTGTCTTTAACCCCGTCAAATGTAACTGCTTCTTTACTAAGAAGAATAGACGAGTTTTTAGAGTTATCTGCTAGATAGTTTTCTATGATATCTAGAGTATTATCGATAGACCTTGTATCTAGCAAGGTCATACGATCTACGAAGGGGTTGGCCGAATCGAGCACCTCTTTGATGTTGGATGCTTCGTTCTTAAAGATGCCTACTAATGCAAGTAGTGGCCTCAATTGAGCTAAGCCTTCGGACCAATGTCATTCTTCTTGTTCGTCGACGCACGAGCTACCGAAGGCGGAAATCCGGCAACCGCTGGGGGGGTCGCAACCTGTGTCGTGTTTGTCGCAGCCGCAGCCGCAGGGGTGGCTGCAGTAGCAGGCTTAGACTTTGGAACCTGCGTAGCATTAACGCCACCGCCTGAGTTTTCAGGCATCCCTTCAGACGCCGCATCCATCATATCTTCAAGGGCTGCATCTTCTGCGGACATTTCAGTCCCGTCCTTGTTCATACGACGACTAGGAGTGCTTGCCACGCTTTCAGCCGCTTCTGAAGCAACTTCCTCGACAGCTTCTCCGCCCTTAATAGTTACTAAGGCTTTCTTGACAGACATAAGAAGCTGATCTATCCGCTCGTTAGTCTTCCTAATACGCGAATTCAACTCAAGAACCCAGTCAGGAGTCTCGGCCGAAATAGAGTTACATGTCGCTACAAGCCGCTCCGGAGCGTTCTGCTTGACGTTTTCGAGAATATCCTTTGCTTCCTTTGGATTCATGTGACTCCCTTTTAGGACTGTGTTTTGTTCGCGATGCGCTGCTGGATCATTGCCAGTAGCGGCGCTAGTTGTGCTATAGGAAATATTTCTCTTAGTCTGTCTATTTGATCTTGAGTTACACCTAAAGAGCCGCCTGGTAGTATCTTATCCAGAAGATCGGGAGATCCGTTTTTAAACGCGACGGATAAAAGCACGTCGCTTTGTTCTATAGACAAAACACCTGAATGGATACTGTTGTTGCTAGCGTCTACATAGCTAAACGCTTTGTTCATCTGGTCTTCGGTCAGGCTTCCGCCTTCGTCTACAGGCTTAAAAAACTGCTTTAGAGCCATACTTTCAGGGGTCTGCTGCACCTCTGCTATTTTCCTGCCAGAAAGTTGGTTTATGATTGTAGGCGCAAGGCCGAATACTATATCTCTACCTTGAGCAAAAGACTCTTGCTTAAACTGAGTCCATTGCAATTCTAACTTTCGCTCATGCTCAAGCGACAAAGCTGCTGCAAGTCGCTCGTTAGCCTCGGCTAGCTTTTGGTGCATATTATCTAGCTGACGATGTAGGTATTCGTTCTCTCTGTTAGATCGGTCAAGTAGCGCACAAGCCATTTCATGATTGAGCGTTTGCATCTGCTCATCATGGTGCAGGGCTTGCTTGACATAGCCTATGTGAGGGGAAAAATCTTCATCGCTATCGTCGCGATATTCTTCATTTCTAGGGCGACGATTAGGGTGCATCATCTTCAGAAATCTAGAATAAGGCTGTGAGTCTCGCATAAGATGCCAGGCATGTACACCATAGCGCTGCTTACGTCCGCCTTCGTTGCAGTCGTGCTGCATTCGCTCTAGAATTTGATTAGATAGCACGACCAGCTGTTCCTTTGTGGGCTTACCTTTTAGCTTTTGCTTATCAGAAGCCTTAGGGCCTTCTGCTACTGGCTCCTTGTCGCCGCCTTCGGGCAGGTAGACCCTTGTCAAGATAGGGTCGCCCAGATCGTTGAAATTTCTGCCCCTGACAGGGGAGACGACAAGCTTAGCCGGGCATTCCATAGGACCGTAGAACAGGTCTTCGAGCCAGTCGAAAAGAGACTGGTCTCTCGGATCAGGTTCTACTAGAACTTGTTCTCTTGGGGGTTGGTTGGACACTGTTACTGAACGTTAATATTAACTTTTGTCATGGTCAAGAGATTTTCTTTTGAGAACGTTTTTTCGTCATTAAATCTAATAACGACGTCGGTGTTTTGTGTTTTTCTTGCCAGAAAGATTATTGCGTGCTAAGCGGTTAATCGAGGCTACCGCTGCATTCATTTTGAGCCTTGCGGCTGGATTAGAACTGTGGATGTCTATGACAGGAGGGTGATATCCATTAAGAGCAACTTGCTCTTCGATCCAAATAAGAACGTCGTTGCCGTTACCAACTCCAGGTTCTTCTCCTAGATCGTGATCAAGCGATAGATGGGTTACTTTATTGTTCTCTAGAACTTCAACTGTTTCAGGAGCGGTTCTAGTAAGAAACCACCCGTCAGGAGGTGTGCGAACGTCGTCGAGATAGACTTTCACTGCTCGCGATACCTTCCTAGACTACGAGAAAATCCGCCTAACACCTGACCAGCCCTGATGCCTACAGCATATCGGTCGGCACCCCCACCAAGAGGGCTGTCAAAAAGTCTCAATGGTGAGGGTGTCGTAGTGCCGGGAGAGCGACCTGCGTACGGCTACGCGTGGTGGCTTTACATTACGAGGGCCCGAGGCTGTCACCTCGGTGGGGTTCGACTCCCTCGCTCTCCGCTTCTATATTGCCTCATCCGGCAGCGATTCATTTTGCCTTTCTCCTTTTTGGAGGGTTTGAAGAACCGAAAAACAAGAATAACGAACGATTCAAACTATGTCAAGACCTTTTTTAAAAAACACGATCATTCGCGATTCGCGAATCGTGCAAGTGAGTGATTTCTTTAAACCATCTCGCCTTTTGCCATAGCGATCAAATCGTCTACGTTAGGATTGTTCTTCAAAAGTCGTAAAGTATCTACTTGACACTGGGTAAAAAGGTCGTCCAAAAAGGCACACTGCTGTTCGGTGAAAGGTCCGAACGCTCGATCGAAATCCTGGACGTATTCCCTGGAGTTTTTCATAGACAGCCTAAAACGTCACAACCCTTGATATAATCCCCAAGTAGTCCAAGAATCGTCGTAACACCTTGAACCGACCGTTGAAGATTTACTAGACCGTCGCTACCTACGGTAATGCATTCAACTGTAGAAGGAGCTACTCCGCTAGAGTCTAGTTTGCCTTCGAGAGGTCGACCAACGAAGTTGATCAAGAAACGGTTACCGCAAGTAGGGCACCAGTAGTTATCGCGCTTTTTGCCGTTGCTTGTCAAGCGTGTGTCGTGATAGTGTTCTAGGCGCTTGGAGTCACTGAAATCGATAGCTGAATCACATCTAGGACATCTAAATGGGAGTAACGCGGAACCTACCTTCGTAGGGGTGATGCGACATAGCGGGAGATTAGTGTTTGGATCTCCGAAGTCAGAGTCAAACATACCCCAAAAACCACAGACCGATGGGCCGTCTAAGTAAACGGGATGCACAGAACTAGCCTCGCCGATGTCGTCGTGTACGCTTCGGCTTAACCATAAGATGTGCGTTGCCATGATCTGAGATGAACCAGACATTAGGATAGAATTTTGACTTCTTCATATAGTTTTCGATATGACGCCACATAGACGTCTCGGACACGTCTCGATCTAATCTAATCACAAGTCTTCCATTCTGATAGAAACGTGAATGGTCGCTTGTTGTAATATCATCCTCTTCAGGACCTTCAAACTCGTCATCGTCGTAGTTCATTTGTCAGCCTTCCAGTTTTCGACTACTCCAATCTTTCTGCCTACCTTGTCCCAACCGGCGCCGTGATGAATATCTCCAGTCTTTCGGTTAACAAAAACGAATACAGAGTTGTAATCGCCCCCAGGGCGACGCTTGAAAATCTTATAGTATTTTACTCCTTTGATGGAACCAAATTCGTAACCTGGAAATACGATAGCGAGATTATCTATCCAGCGTCCTGGAGAGTTGAGGGCTTCAATGACTCCTACTCCTGCAGACAGAGATGTATTTCTAAAACTGGACATAGAAGGTGTTCTGTACATGGTTGGTAATAGGTTTATCTTCCAATTTTAGCTTTAGGATATCCGGTTCTTACAAGCTTTTTGGCAGATGAATAGTCTTTAGCTCGCATATAAAAAGAAACACCGTGGTCACCGTAAACTTCAAAAAGCGGTGCGCCGACGCCGAAATATCTACCTGAGCTTGTGTATCCACCACGGTCTAATTTGACACGTAAAACTTCAAGCTCTCCGTCATAGTTTTTTCTATCTAAAGCGTGAGACCCTCCCCAATGAAGCTGAAACAGAGGATCGAAATATATTTCTCTATGACTGGCCATGTTAAACCTTCCTGTACTTCGGCAACAGCGCCAGCGGATCTGGAATATCAGTAAACGCCGGTCCTTCTAGTCCTGAGATAACAGTGTTTCCGCTACCAAAACCAAACGGCGCACCGACATGGTATACGTCAGATACAAACTTAAACCATTTATCAGGCGAATGCTTAACCTTCACAGCGCCCGATCTAGAAAACTGTTCAAACGAATCCCACGAACCTGCTTGTCCTGCGTTCTTTGCTGCGTTAGCTAACTGTCTCGTCTCACCACTACCGACCGAATGACCTAGTTTAGTCAGCAGGTAATAATAAGTAGAACCCTTAGGAGCGACTCCCAACGAATCCGACTCGCCCATGTATCTGCCTATCAAAGCCAATCCGCCGTTGATAGAGTAGACCGGATCGACCGATAATCTTTGATGGTCTAGTCCAAGAGACTTAGACTCATCTGGCATCAACTGAAAATATCCACGCTCGTCCAAAGATGTAACTTCGTCGAGCTTTCCACCCGACTCCTTGGCGACCCATCCTACCAGAAGTCCAAGAGGAATTCCAGACGAGCTAGAAGCTTGCTTAAGTAAAGGCAAAATAGCGTCTACACGCTTGTAACCAGTAGACCCTGGCATAGGCGGTAGATCGGGCTCATGATCAGGGGGACTGTCCCCCGAGCTAATATACGCAGCAACAAATCCTGCCCCGCTTGCAATGAGAATAAGTGGGAGTAGAATGTTCATAGCTACACCTTTCTCTCAACATACTTCGCCGCTGCGATCAGCGCTACGACCGTCAAACCTCCCGCTACAGAAGTCCAGTAAGGTGTCCACTGATCAGGACGCTTATATTCCGCTACTTCAGCACCTAGAACGTCGCATCCTAGAACGTAGAAGTTTCCTCTTGGGGAAGGCGTACCGCCACGCTTTCGTAAGCGGCTAGCTGCTGTAACAGCGGCTATACTGCCAAGGAGAATACTCATCGTCCTCGACCGAAAAATGCTGTAGCTGCGGCCTGACCTGTCGGACCTGATGCTATCTTATAGACTGCGAAACCTAGAAGCGCTGCAAGTCCAATCCCAATGCCAATAGTCCACTTAGAAACAGTCTCAACAGTATCAACAGCCGATGATACTTTTTGAGCTACTGCTTGTGCGGCCGACGAAACTCCTTGAGCTACTTCTACCGGAAGCTCGGCGATTGCTGTTCCAATGTCAACCCACATTTGAACCCAAATATCGTGAGCACGACCGGCCCCCTCTTCGGCAGCATTTTCCTCCACGAACGCCATCATTACGAATTTTTTGAGATCTTCTCCTCCTGAATACCATGACGAGGGAATAAGCACCATGCTCGCAAGTTCGTTCTCATGCCACTTGAGATGATAATAAACATTGTCTCGCTGGCCACCACCAGGAAGATTCTTACTAGCTGCTATCGAACGTGCTTCATCGATTGCAGCTTGTCCTCCTTTAAGAAGCTCACGTGCTGCCGATACAGGAACGTTCTTAAGCGTGTTCATCTGCTTCTGTTCAGCAGCAATATCAAACACACCCATGACAACCGGCAAATCTATAGGTCGATATTCGAGACAGGTCCCGTCGGGACCGTACTTTACACACCTGACCTCATCGAATTCGTCGACGTCAGTATAAGGTCCGTCCCACCACGGCCCTCCTCCCCACCATCCGCCACCGAAACCGCGTTCGCCATGTCCGCCGCCTTGGTGCCCACCACCGCCACCGCCGTGATGTCCGCCTCCACCACCGCCCTCGATAACCTCACCAAGGACAGCGCAGCCGGTTAGATAATCGTGCGAATTCATTTTACTTTCGCACGGCTAGAGCAACCACGCCACCAAGCAGTAGCGCCGCGCCTCCTGCAAGCAATCCATACTTAAGTGCCGAAGATTGCGTCGACGCCGCCGGGGTACCGGCCGCCGCTCCTGGGGTAGCAGCAGAAGAAAAAGACGGAGCGGACCTGTAAGAAGAAGAATAAATCTGCACTTGGCTACCAGTTCCTGATGCCACTCCAGGAGTTACCTTAAGCGCTGAAATAACTCCCTCGTCGATAACCCCGCTTTGTCCTGCTCCAAGGCTTCCCTGAAGAGCCTTAACCGCTGCAGCGGTTTTAGGACCGTAAGTTCCATCAAGAGGTCCTGGGTTAAAGCCTTTAGCTTTAAGTGCTTGCTGAACTGCCAGCACGGTCACCGAATCGTTGTCGTAATTCTGACCGGCGGTAGGAATTACGTCTTCTCCTACTACAGTCCACGCGTCGCTTTCGCCGGGGACTTCTCCGCTTTGTAACGACGGCAAAAACGGTGCAGAAATATCGCGAGTTGCCTGATAGACCTTTGACCAGTACTGTACCTTTGAGCCCTTTGCATAGTCGAGAGAGTTGTCCCACGACGGGGCGCCTAAAATATCGTAGCCTTCTCCTAAAATCTCTACCCAAGATTCTAGTTCGTCAACAGCTTCAACAGGTTCGCCGACAATTTCGGTCCAGTTGCTACTATCGCCAAGAACAGAACAACCTGTGATATAGTCTTCGCCGGTCATTTTTACTTTCTCCTGAAAAACAAAAATACACCACCGAGTAAAACCGCTGCTCCGCCGGCTATTAGTCCGTAGGTTAGCATCGGACTTGTTTTGGCTTTATCGCCCTTGGCGTTTTCTGTCTTTTGTGTCGCGTCTGGTTGCTTTTTAAAAGACGGAGTGCTGAAGCTTGGTGTTGAAACCGAAGCCGAAGCAGAAGGAGAAGGAGAAGTAGAAGTAGAAGACGTCGAAGACGACGACGACGACGTACCAGGAGCTATCGTGGCAACCGTAACCCATATGCCTAGAGCATTAGTCAAACTGTCATCAATAACACCGGACGGACTTAGCCCTTGGCTTGTTTGAAACGCTTTGATAGCTTTAGAGGTATTTGGGCCATAAGTTCCATCAAGCGTCCCCGGGTCGAAACCTTTAGCTTTTAGGGCGTTTTGGACTTTATAGACCGTCGCATAGTCTGTATACATCCCGATAATATCGGTCCAACCGTCGTCGCCTAGAACGGTATTCATTTACTCACCATCACCGCCAATAAGACTTGCGATCATACCTGTAGAAAAGCCCATAACTACTAGCGAAATACCTGCAACGGCAATTAGTCCTGCGACAACGCCATTATTAGACAAAATAGATTGTTTAACAGTGGCAGACTGGACGACAGCTTCCCCAAGTACAGCACAGCCTTCTAAGTAATTGTCGCTCATTTTTAAGCCATCACCGCAGGTTTAGACAGATTGCCGGCTACAGCGTTTCCGGCAAAAATTCCGAGCGCGTATCCGAGCACTCTGTTTCTAAGAATCTTGGATAAAACGTAACCCAAAGCTCCTGCTGTAGCAATGCCTACTAGAATTTGTGTTTTAGTCGGAGACCCGACAATGATAGTCCAACCGTTGTCTCCTGCAACATCGGCCACTTCAGAGCCAAGGACTTCCGAGCCCTTTAGGTAGTCGTCTTCCGTGCTTATCCAATTACTTGACATTTGTCACCCTCTCGGCTTCCGTCTACACGAGGCTGAGCACAGAAGTTCCATACCTGATTACAGGCAAAAGCAAGCTGCTTTAGCTGTCTAATGGTACGTTTACCCTTAAGACGATATTTATAGGTAAGAATCATTTTATGTTCGACGATTCGCTACTAGCGCTTCTTACGCTTATGCTTAAATCCGCGCATAGTCAGAGCTAGACGAACACGCTTCCCTAGCTTACCTGTTTCGTGCATAAAGCGCTTTAGAATCTTTGTTGGGATCTTCTTTCCCATCTTTACGCCACGAACACGCATACGTCTAAGTTGACGATGAAGGGCGCCTTTAGTATGATACTTAAGTGCCTTCTTTACCCACTTCTTAGACTTTCTCTTTCCTCTACGCTTTGCCATGATTTACTTGCCCAGGCCGCCATACGCTGCCGCGAGACCGCCAACAAGAAGTCCGCCAATGAAACCTAGTGCCCTGTTACCCGGAAGTAGTAACGATCCTGCAACTCCGCCCGCGGTCGTCACAAGGTTTCTTGTCGCGTATCCGCGCTGGTCAGCCTTAAGAAGAGCAGGAACGTTACGTGCGAGCGAAGCACCGCCAATTGCCCCTAAAAGCGGATGCCCCTTAGAATAGCCGACGTATCCACCTAGGGCTGCGCCTACAAGCGTTCCAATGTTATCAGATACGTCCTTAGCTCGCGCCTCCTTCAGCATATCGGTGAAGGACTGCATCATCCCGCCGCCGCCACTAGGAGCTAGCGGAGCCGAAGACATGTCCTTACTAGGAGCACTAGGCGCTGCTGCGCCTAGAACTTCGTAAGCACGAGCTGCCGTTCGGCTTGCACCGATTGTACTATCGAGACCTCGCAGCTTTTCTGTAAAACTCATTGGTTTACTTTCTTCCTTTTAGGATAAAGTAAAGAGCCAGACTTCCTAGTCCTAGACCTAGACCAACACCCCAAACGGGTACAGGGCCTATCACCTTCTTAGATAAGAACGACGATCCGCCCTTATCTTTAGGCATATCTGGCGTAGAACCTGGAGCAGGAGCTGTCGGCTTTGGCTTCTTATCGTCAGCCGTAAGCTTTTGCGCACCGCTAAACAACTCTTGTAGTGCGGTGGCGCCCATGCCTGCTGCAGCAAGACCTTTTTGCGTCTTGTTAAGAGACTGATCATCTCCATAGATATGAGAAGTGCCTGTAATACCAAGCAGTTCTTTTTCTATTTGAAGCATTTCACGTTCATCGCTCATTTGTTACTTTCCTTTTCTACTGAAGAGTTTAACCAGTCCCCAAACTACCCCTATAATACCACCACCTACAGCAATTCCGGTGTAAAAATCTGTTTGTAGTGGTCCTCCGGCAGGTTTCCCGGACACTATTGAAACGTCTGCATCTACCTTATTTTGTCTAAGACCATCAAGAATATTGCTTTTAATAGTGTCATAGACTTGTTTCTCGACAAATCCAGGTAAAACCTGCTGTGCGACACTGCCTTTTGCTCCTGCCTGTGCGTGTACTAGATCAGGCAGGTTACGAACATGGATAGTGAGGAATGGTCCCTCTCCCGTAGATGCTGGCGAGAGATTTGCTCCTCCAGCACCCATAGCTTTTTGAAAAGCCCCCCCGGCGTCGAATAAACCGGCGCCAAGAGCGTCGGACCCTGACGTGTAATCGTCGCCTCTCATTCCTCTAGCCTTCTTCATCGAACGCCTGCGCGTCCGCTGCGTTCATATCTGCCTGAATCGACCCGCCCTCAGCGTCAAGCTCCGAAGCGGTCGCCATGTCCTGTGACTCTTCCTCGGGACTAGTCACTCCGTCGCCGGTATCCCCGCCTTGGTCGGCTCCCTGGTCGGCTTGCTGCATAGCAACCTCTGGGTGAGCGATCGCGTAATCCAAATCGGCTTCTTGTGCTTTTGCCTCAAGCGCAGCTTGACGCTTCGTATCCTCAAGTTCTGCCGCAGCTTCCGCCGCCGCTTGTGCCTGATCAGACTTCTGCTGCACCAGGTCTTGCGCCGCTTGCTGTGCCGCTTGCTGTTGCTGCGCGATATTAGACTGTGTATCTGCAGCCGACTGGGCTAGAGCATTTGCCGCATCCTGTGCCGCCTGCGCTTCCTGTTGTTGTGCTTGCTCCTGTGCCTGTTGCGCTGCTGTCGCAGCGTCGGCTGCCGCTTGAGCAGCTTGGGTCTTATTGTAAAGATCGCGAAGAGCATTGTCCTGCTCCTGCGTCGCCCACGACGGCGCATTATCCGACTGCCAGAAGAACTGCCCTGTGTTCTGTGCTAACTGCAGCCCGGCAAAAGGCGTACTAGGAGCGCCGACGAGAGGCCCCCACGGAACCTTCGACTTATTATCGGTACGTCGCATCGAAACTAGATTAAGTGCCTGTAGACCTGCTTCACCTGCCTTTGCGGCTTCCAAAGCGTCATCGGAATCGTCGCCGTTGTAATATCTCCAACGGCCGCCGTCGATCCAGTATACGTGATGTGTATCTGGCATCAACCCGTACAGTGTAGCTGCCGAACCAAACGAATGATCAGGAGCCAGCGGCGCTGCTCCGGGTCTAGGGTCTCCCTTAGAGAAGTCGTAGACCACACCGTCTGGTGGGACGTCATTCCACTTCGTCTGAGCGTCTGACGCAGAAAGCGTCTGATCGCGCGTAGGAGGGGTAAACGGCTGACTTGTATCAACAGACGTTGCAGCACTGGCTGCTGGAGCGTTAGGATCTGGAGTACCGTCCATCAGATACCCTGGATTAGATGGATCAGGAGGGTTGTTTGTAGTAGCAGCAGCAGCCGCCCCCGGGGTCGTCAGAACTGCACTAGGATCTACGCCAAGAACCTCGGCAACGACATCACCAATAATGTCGGTCCAGCCGTCGTCGCCGACGATTTCAGTCCAATCGCCCGCAATGACCACCTTTGGGTTCAGCCTCTGCATTGCCGGCTTGACCTTAGCGCGCAGCTTATCCAGATCTTTACCGGCCTGAATAGCCTTGGCTGCCGCTTTCTTAGCATGATCAACAGCAGCCTTATGCTTGGCGATTGCGTTCGTGTGCTTCTGTACCGCTGCCTGCTGTACCGGCGTCAATGCTGCAGAAGTACCAAGAACGGTCGTGCCGTTCACCTTTACTGGCGCGAGCGGGATAATGGTCTTGTGTGCTGACGGAACATACTGTGCCGCACGTGCTTTTGCATGTGTACCTGCCGCTATTGCATTTGCGGCTACAACCTTTGCGTTCTTCATACCGACAGCGTGCGGAGACTTCTTACCAGTCGGCTTAGCTGTTGGCACGTTAATACGCCCAAGCGGTGACTTATTACCGGGTGGACCCTTACGAGGACCTGCTGGCTTGGCAGCAGGCTTAACCGACGCACCAAGAATATCGCTACCAATTATGTAGTAATTCTGTTCCTGTGACTGCGGTGTAGCACGAAAGGAGACGATAGGTTCACCAAGATCGCTAGCGACCTGCTCACCAAGCATTGTCATATCAAGGTCACCTGCGCATCCGTCAGCAGGACCGCGCTGTGTTGCTTCATAGCCGATATCGTCACCTAGCATCGTTATATCTAGGTCTCCTGTCACGTTGTCATCAGAAGTCGCCATATCCGTATTACTCCCTTGGGTTTGAGAATTAGCTGAATAAAAACTAGGAACCGAAACAGGAATCACTGAAGGTTTTACATAAGAGCTATGTACACTCTGTGCGGCAGTAGCGTGTGCCTGAGCAGCTGCTAGAGCGTCTTGTGCAGCCTTATACGCGTCACTGGTCTTGTATGTCGACTTGTATTGAGCCAGATTTATCGGATCACCGTGCCCGATACCGAACGCATCGTGTAGCCAGTCTCCTAAAACCGTAGTCCACTTTCCCATTACCGTACTCCTTGACTGAGCAGCTGCTTGTTGTGCTAACGCTCCCTTGAGTTTCAACTGGGCCTGTTGATAAGCAGCTGACTTAAGAAATTCCTTTGGTAGCGGTTTAGGCCCGCTCGTCTGTCCTTGTGTTGCAGCTACTGCGCCTGGACTTTTTCCGTCTTCTGATGCTACATCGACGAAGACGATACGCTGAACGTCAGTAAGCGTCGCTCTCAGCCCGGACTGCGACACCAACTCTACCTTCGTCGGATTGTCGTAGGCGAACGACTGCATGCCGAGCGGATCTCCGCTTTGCACCCCCGCTGCTGGGATACGCTTTCCGCCGTAGACGTTAGCCTGTTGAACAGTCGGATCCTGATCGGGCGGCATACTACCAAGAGGCGCGCCTGTACGAGCAACCGCTACGACTTTTGGTCCAATAATCTTCACGCCACCAGAAGGAAGTCCGGGCTGGCCTCCTGCCCACTCAGGAAGCAATCCAGACTGCTGCTCAAGAGGCTGAAGACCTTTAGCCACGCCTCCCATTCCATAGGCGGTTAGAAGAATATTAGCGCCCGTGACACCTCCGCCAAAGGCTTGCTTACCGACGTCGCCCCAATCTACGCCGAGATAGTCAGGATCGGCGTCGGACCTAGTGACAAAGTCCTCAGTCAGACCAAGGACTTCGTCATCAAGCGGTGTAGAATTCTCACGGGGGAGCCCCGGAGAATTCCACATTACGGTGTTGTCTCGCTTGGACATTAGATCGACAAATTAAAGATCAATGACGCAAAGTTGTTACCTGCAGTTTGCGTCACCCTAACTGCGGCAATATAGGTTGCTAGTGGTACCGGTTCGAACATATAGGAACTTGAGGTTAATGTGAAGGTATAGGCTACGTTTCCATCTGAAAACAAAAACTCTATCAAAAACGAATCAGTGAAAGTAGGGCGCCACAACGTGACGCTCTTGGCAAACGCAGGGACGACGGTTGTGATGACTCCGGCAAAGTTATTAAGAGGCAAAAATATAGTTCGCGTTAACTGTGAAGTTCTAACAATAGGGTTAAAGCTAAGTTGACCGCCAAGTAGTATCTGAGGCGGAGGGCTAGGAAGAATCAAACCGGGGAAGGTGTCTAGCGCTACCTGAAGTGTGATCTGCGACGCAAAAACCGTGAACTGACATCCCAGGCCGATATCAACCTCTGCACGCGCGGCGTACGATCTGGTGCCGAACTGTACGATACCGTAAGGGCTAATAACCAATCCGCTGCCCATCGGAACAAATTCAAAGATAGGCTGAACAGGAGAGAACATAACCGAAACAGGACGAGTCTCTACATCCTCACCCGACCACTGTGCGACTTGCACAGGCGGAGCGTTTATGGCAATTGAGGCGTTACCTCCCATTAAGGCTCCGCCTACGCTTTCAGGGTTGACGTTCACATAAGGTGCTAGCTTACTTTGCTCCTCGTTCCTAATAGATTCTGCGCGGTGCAGTTGTGCCAGATCTGATACAGGACGGCCTTCGTTGTCATAAGCTGCAAGTTCCCTTTGTTCAAGACGGTGTTTAAACTCGTCTCCTAGTACGTCGTCTCCAGCCTCCTCTCGCTTAGACTCTAGTCCAACAGACTGCTCAAAATTAAGCGAATTTTCAACATATGGACGATAGCCTGGAACACCGTCTTCGTCGGCTACCCATGGAAGATAAGGATCTTGATCGACCTCGACTGGAGAAAAGGCATCCAAGTCCTCGATGTCAGTATAGGCGCCATTATCAACTAGTGTAACAGTATCGCCGTCAGGACGAAAACGAGGATCTTCACCCGGGCGAGGTATAGATCCTACAGTACTCTTGCCGTCTAGTTCGTCTTCTTCGCGCGACATTTACACTCTTCCCTTCGCCTTGTTTGCTTCTGTCAGGCATTCTTTAGCCTTAGCTATCAACTCCACTCCACCTTCACAGTTAAGCAGTTCGTCCCGTTCAGCGCATGCTCTAGCGTTACCTTTGTCACACAACTGAAGGAGCATCATTACCGATGCGACTTCAGCATCGCCCTTAGGAGTTACCAGCCCTACAAACGAACCTTGAAGCACCTCAGGACGAGCCATAAGTCCTGGCGCCGCCTGGCATAGTTGGGATACTAGAGCACCTCCGCCAAGTACCTGAGCTAGGGCAGGAAGCACTCCCATTACTGTGACTGGATCTACGCCGGCTTCCGAAGCATATTTAGCAACTTCGTCAGCGTGGCGCTCAGCAGGAGACGAAGTAGTCGCAATGCGAACTTTACCATCAGGACCACACAGTCTAATAGAACAAAAGATATCGCAACCGTCTTGCCACGCATCGACTTTGCCTTCACTTTCAGGATGCAGCGAAAGCGGTATTTTATCTCCTGCGTCCTTAGCTTTTTCGACCAGGTCTCCGATTAGTTCTGTAGCTCCAGCTTCTGTAGAGCCTGCGTCCTTAAGATGCTCCGTAAAAGCATCTTCTAAACGCTGTACTCGACCATGTCCGTGATTATCAGAAACATGATCAGCAACATTTGCTTCTAGTTGTTCTACACGAGACTCTAAAGTTGCAATATAAGGCGCTCTCTTAGAGTCCTTCCATTTTGCATAATTTGCTTCATCGTCAACACGCACGACTCTAGGAGGCGGAATAGCTGCTTTGAACTTTTGATAAAGCTTCTGTGTAATCGGAAACAGCGTCGAATCAGTCGGCGTAAACGGAGCCGGCGATGTCGTCGTAACAGGAACTTCCCCTAGTAACTCGCCAAGAAGATAAGCATCATCAAGAACTTCGCCTATATCTTTCCCTTGAGGCGCCGGTTCTACCGTTACAGGAGGCGGTGCAACACGAAGACGCTGCGCTTGCTTGATAATATCTCTAATCGAGCATTGAACAGCTTCTTTAGAAACCTTTGGCATAGACTTATCATCATCGTCGCCGAAAATTTCGGCAGCGTCGTAATGATCAGTATCGGCGCCTAGTGTTTCGTCATTTCTCATTTAGAAAATTCCATTAACTCTGCTATATAGATTGTTGGTTGATTCAAACCTATCAGTATTCCAGGCTTTTAGACCGTTAGGACCTGCTCTATGTAAAATAGCTAGAGCGCCTGATGCGCTCATATCTTCAGGAATACCACCGTCAGGAAGTGCGATTTCTCCTGAACATAGTTTATTTGCGTAATCAACCATCGATTTAACTAGAGTCTTATATTGAAGCATCGGGTCGTTAAGAAACTTTTTTGCGCTTAACGGTGGTATAAAATCGCCTGTCCAGATTAGACGATTTGTCTTAGGATCTTTTGTATAAGACAGACTCATTACAAGACCCAAATCTGCTAACCGACGTGGCTTCAATTCCCAAGCACCAAGCGCGTTACTCTTTGATACTGCACCCATTTTTGCCGTACGCATTTGATCGGCAAACTTCGTCCATGCTTCATCAGATACATCAGGCAAAGGACTCGGCAAAACATAACCAGGGACATCTCCGTGAATCCTTACAGCTGAAATGCGAGAAGAAGTCGGAACAGACGAACGAACTGCACTCACTCTAAAAGGCGACGAAGTTCTAGCGGCTGTAGTTCTCGCAACCGTACTTGGTGCAGCAGCCCGAGACATCATACCGCCTGTACTTGGCGTAAAAGACGAAATACCTCCCTGCTGAAAAGTAGTCTTTACCTGTGAGGCTAGAGGTGCAAGAGGCGCAGGTGGTGCCTTAGGTGCCGCGACGATGATGTTACCTTGCTGATCCGTAGTAATTTGAGGACTATTAGGAGGTAAATAGGACTGTTGCGCCCAGTTTTCGAAACCTGGAACTACAGAAGGGCTATCGGCACCTCCTGCAGATGGTGTGGTAGTGGTACTAGTAGCACCTTCTGCTGCAAGTGAAGCTCTACCGGCTGCTGTAGCTGTTGATACAGTTGCTGCATGTTGCGCAGCAGTAAACGCAGGTGTTCCTGGCATAGAAGGCGCGGGGGGCGCGGGTTGGGGGTATAGCGGCTGTCCCGTTGCTGGATTTATCCACTGCCCGTTAGTGAACGTTGCAGGTGCAGGCTGCGGATAAATAGGTTGACCTGTAGCCGGATTCATCCACTGTTTGCTGTTTGGGTCAAACGTTGGAGGCGCAGGCTGAGGATAAGTAGGTTGACCTGTTAGTGGGTCAAGCCACTGCCCTGTTTGTGCATTCCATGTCGGCGGTAGACCTGATGAAGGCATAGGTCCGCCGTATCCGCCTCCTCCGCCTCCGCCACCTCCGCCGCTGTCGCCGCTGTCGCCGCCACCCCCTCCGTCGTCAAGTCCGTCGTCTCCGCCGCCTTCGTTGGCGACCGCAGCGTCCATCTCGGCGTTAGCATCGTAGCCATCACCCCCGTCACCGCCGCCGCCGTTGCTCCCGTCGTATGGAATCCCGCCATCATCAGGTGCTACAACCGCGCTATCGTCGGTGGCGCCTGCGTCGCCGTCACTAGACGAGTCGTCGGACGAGCCACTTTCGGCCGCGTCCATCTCCGCATTTGCAGTATCGGCAATATCTCCTGACAGGACGTCAGTTCCGATGAGATATGCATCACGAAGCTTCATTATCGTCCCCTAAGAAGTCCAGTATGGGCAAGGACCCGACTATCATAATCATCATCGAAATTTTCATCAAAATCAATAAATTCGTCTGGAATATTACCGTGCGACCAGGGGCCTAGACCTCGGTTATGGTCGGAGCCTAAGACGTCTTCTACCGACGAAAGAGCAGAATCGAGAGAAGGAGTGCTTTTACCGGCGTTTTTTCTTGCTGCGGCAGCCTTAACCATTTCTACTCGTTCTGCGTTGGCTCTTATTTGTTCGTCTCTATCGGCTTTTCGATCAGCGCCTCCCATGCCTAGTAATAGCGACGGGTCTTCTAGTGAGTTATCAGGCCAACGAACTACTACGTGGTAGGTATAACCGCCGTCGAGACGGCGACGCCAGACGATATATGGTGAAGCTTCGATTCCATTTTGGCGGAGTTCGGCGGCACGCCAGGTAGCGACATTGTCACAGTTATGTGTAACTACATCGCTTTCTGGTAGCCAAAAAGTTCCTGTTGAAGTTGTAATATCAACACATTCTCGTATTCTAGACGGTTCAATACCTACTATTTCAACATGAGAATCTCTTATTTTTAGAATGTCACCGACTCTAAGTCTATCGGCTCGTACAGCATCAAAACTTGTGACCATATGTCTATGATCAAGAGATGAAATTAGACGCTTTTTATTCGATAAATAGAAAGTCAGTGTTGGTTTTTGTGAACGTTCCCAGACCTTTGTTACTGTAGCTTTATTACTATTTTTATCTGATAACACATCACCGACTTTAATTTCTCCAATAGGACAGTCTATAAAACTGTCTTTGTCGTATCTCCTTACTAAAGTCTCTATCGGAAGACAATCTCCCTTACCGTTCTCTATGATCCTGCCAATATCACGAAAACGCTCGCCACCTAAAACCTGTTGAATTAAGTCTAAGATAGCTGCAATCTGCGGCTCCTTTGCTTTTGAGCCGAGTGCGGCGCGCAGCGCGGCCACTTCCTCACACTCACCGCCAAACTGTGCTGGACGTTCGTAGACCACACCAGACTGATAAAGAAGTGGGGTATCTGGGTGATCAACCAGATAGGCTTGATCCCGACGAGTCAGTGCTTCTAGGAGCCACGTCAAATCAGTGCGCGCGAGGGTCTTGTCGTCGCCTCTGTTGAACAAGGAAAGGTCGAATGTTACGAATCTTAACATGGGTTTAGCTCGGTTTCGGCTGCTCAAAGTTGGTACGACTGAATATCCTCAATTTTCTTTCTGCGGATCCTTATATTCTCTCGTAAGTAATCAACACCTACCTCTAATAGACGAACGGCGCCAACGTTGTTTTCCCGCTGGCGCCGTTCCTTTTTCCTATGACGTCTTGATGTCTTTTTCTCGATGCGTCATTCTGCTCTTTACTTGCCTACATGCTCATAAATAACGCTTTTCGATGACGTCTTTTTTCTAGTCTAAGTACTTGAAACTTCGATTAAAGAACGGCCTTGCCGAACACTGTCATATCGAAGGTGCAAGTCTCTGCGAAGCTAACCGTGATGCTGATGCTAAGCGCCTTTTCACAGGTGTCCCACTTAATGCCGTTGCCCAGTGCGTTATTAGCGAAGAACGCAGTCAGGGTCGAACCCGCGTTCGCCGGACGCTGCGACTTCTGACCAACGAAGATCGCCTGGATACGGGTACCAAGACCGGCCGTAGTGCCGGTATCGGTCGCCATGACCTTCTCACCACGGAACAGAACCTGAGGATTCACGACAATCGTAGTCGACGTTCCTGCAGTTCCCGAGACAGGGCCGAAATCGACCTGCCAATCACGAGCCTTCGTGTTCGGCGTCTTGTGGAGCATAGGACGCGAAGCAGCCGCCCTGCGCGCAGCGTACTGCGCGAAAGCCGGAGACTTCTGCACCATCTCACCAAGAATCTCGAACGCACTTTCCTTATCTAGACCCGCGACGGTCGCCCCGCCACGCAGCTGCTCACCGACAATGTCGGTCCAGCCATCATCGCCAATTACCAACTCACCAGCCATTGTTTTTTCTCCGCGCTACTATTTAAGTAGTCGCTTTCATTCACGTTTTCTACTGAGGGTGCAACATGCACCAACAGTGTTCCTCGTCGCGTTGTTCTGCGAACGAAGCTTCTAACAGCTCGGCGACGACTCCGACCAGGCTCACCTAGTCGATTCAATCCCGAGGCACTACTGGTTAGGGTCTGTCGACTCGATCAACCGACACGTAACCACATCTATTTTTGAACCCGTCTGGAAAGTTCTCGGCATCGCCGACCCAGACGGGCTCTTCTAACTAACGCTTCTTCGAATAAGCAGCGACCTCATCAGGAGTGAGGAACGCGCCACCGACCGCCTGTGGGAGCGATCCCATCACAGTCGTCGGATTAAATCCTGGAGGAGCCTTAGCTGTAGAAGGCCCAACCACTACCTGACGTCCGCTCTTCTTGGTGCCATACACCGCGCCGAGCGAGTTGAAGTAGGACATGAGACCCGCATCGCCAAGCGAGTCCATATGGCAGGCATACTTCGAACGCCCGCCTGACATCGCCTGCGATAGAACCGAGCCAGCTGTAAGAGCAACACCTGCAAGCAGGTCGACAGGCAGCCCCTTAATCAGGGTCTTCTCTCTGTAGTACCCCTTCAGGTAGCCAAAGAGCGCCGCGCCGGCATACTTCTCGCCCTTACCAATGAGATAGCCCGATAGCCCGTACCTGTGATGAACCGCAGGAGCCGCATACTTCAACTTAGCCAAAAAACTCATTCTGTGTCCTCAGCCTAGTCAAGATCTCGATCTGATCTAAGCAGTTTTGGGACTTTTTGTCCCCGTCAAGATAAATCTACAGGCATAAGATTAACTTGTAAATAAATAATTTCATTCAAGAAAACTTTTTTCTTGTGTTGTAAACACTTGTTTTTATAAGATCAGCCGTCGACGATAAATTTGAATAGAGGCTTGTTTGAGTAGACCTAAAAATAACAATAGTGAGAGCAAATACGTAGTATTAGCTGCTAGAGTCACTGCCAGTTTTCACAAGAGAGCGCGTGCGGTAAGCAAGATTTATCGCAAAGACATAGCGCAAATGATCAGAGACGGTCTTCTCCTTCAAATCGAATCTCTTGAAGAAAAACACCGTCGAGAACAGCAACTAATGGAGTCTGATAGAAACCGTTTACGAAGAAGGTTAGCGCCGACAACCTTCGAAAATGAAGACGCTGCTTCGATCACGTCTCCAAAAAATAACAAAAATGATGATCTGGCTAAAATTTACGAGCAAAACGCCAGGTTAGTCATCTCTGTCGGCAAGAATTCCAACGAAATTAGGCGTATAGCCGCGTCGACAGTCAAGGCTATACGACGACAAAAGCCTCTTTTACCACCTCCTGAGCATGAAATCCTCAAACGCCTTGAAGACGAAGTAGCTCGCCTTCGCGGTATCGGTCTAACCGAAGCTAAGACTTACGACAATTTCGTCGAATCGATCATAGACCCGGACAATGTAAAGACTTATGGCGACATACAGGAAGACAACGAAGAGGTTGACTCAGGAGACGAAACGGATATAGACTCGGCGTCATGAGACTTGTTGTTGTCGAATCGCCTTTCGCTGCCCGTAATCCCGACGGTTCTTGGGATCATGAAACTGTTGAAGAAAATCTCCGATACTGTCGAGCCGCAATGAACGATTGTCTGCTGCGCAATGAGTCTCCTTACGCTAGTCACTCGCTTTACACGCAACCCGGGGTTCTCAACGATCAGGTCCCCGAAGAACGAAATCTTGGCATGAAAGCAGGCTTTGCTTGGAATAAATACGCTGAAGCGTCTGTAGTGTATATCGACCGTGGAATTTCCTCAGGTATGCGCGCCGGAATAAAAAACGCTGTTGAACATAAGCGTCCTATTGAAATTCGTTCTTTAAGCGATTGGTCTAATAACTTTATCGATTCTTATAGATTAGCCGTTACAGAAACTATCGGCAACGCCTATCTTGAAGTGTCCAAAGACGCTATTATAGACTTTGCTACTTACGATGACAACGAGTAGCATGTGTCTGCCGACCCTCGCGCACGTGCTGTCGCTCTCGCTAACAAGCTTCTAGCTCTAGCTGCACCAACAAGCGGTACAACACAAGCTGAACAAGACAGCGCTGCGCAGAAAGCTCTAAAAGTTATCCTGGACAACGGTCTGGTTACTGCTATTCCTGAAGCTCCGACTAGAAGAAAGCGTAAACCCGCTTCTCGTACTCAGACTGCGCAACCTGTATACAGTCCTCCTGTGTATTATCCTGGATCAAATTGGACAGAAGTTTATGTAGCCACTCCGTGTCTATGTGTGGTTTGTAGTACAACCATATTTGCCGGTGATTACGCGTGGTTTGACTCTTCACAAGGCTATAGACACTACGATATCACTTGTGATAGTGTCTGAAAACAGACAGGAAAAAACCAGGTGACCAAAAAAGAAAAAGAAATCGTAAGAGAGACCTGCGAAACTATCTCTAAAATCATAAGCGAAACTGCTTTTTTACTCGAAGCTCTTAGCAAGGACCTTAGCGATCCTGAAAAGCAAGAACTTCTATTCGAAACTGTAAAAGCAAATATGCTAGACAGAGATCCTGTAGAGCGTAAGCGCAGTCAGCTCAAGTTGATCAAGTGACAAAAGTCGAACTGAAAAGGCTACAAGAAGCTTGTAGCAAAATAATAAAAGCAATAGAAGGAGAGATCAAGGTCCTCTCTTATCTAAGCGACACGTTGAAAGACATCTCAAACAATCACCAAAAGTTGACCGAACTAGTAGCGCTCATTCCCGATTCTGTCAGGGAAGACAAAAATAAAAATACATTGCAATAAAATGGGAGATAACATGACCGAAACCGACAAGGTAACACTTCTGATCGAAATAATCGGATTGTCTAAGATGCCCGACGCTATCATTGAATCCGAACTGGATTCCATACGAAAAGTTGCAGCCAATGATGAAAAGGCTAACAATGCCTTAGCAGTTGTCGAAGGCGCTCTAAAGAGTCGACGTAAAGATCTTCTTGTGAAGTTTACCGAAGTCTATAGCAAACACCTAACCCAGTCTCAAGTAGAGCAACTAATCAATTTCCATACAAGCCCGATTGGAAGACACATCGCCGAAGTAGGTCCAAAGATTCAAGAAGATGTTTCTGAAGTTAGTCGAGATTGGTTTATCCAAGGAATGAAGAGCGTTGAAACCGACCTTCAGGCCATCCTAAACCCGAATAAGACCGACGTCTAGATATGCAACGCGTTCAACGCTATTGTGTCGAGTGTGGTGGTCCTATATCTATGGACTCCGACCCTAGACGCACAAAGTTTTGTAGTTCTTTGTGTCTAAGAAAGTCTAGTGTAAAGCGTAAACATCTTTATAACACTGGAGAGCCTTTCACTCCGCTTCCTATTACTCCTGAATTGAAACTGAAGTACGGTTGTCCTGGAAATCCACAACCTGAACGTCTCATTCACGATCTAGAAGTTGTAGGCGGTGTCAGGAAGGTAAATTGTAGAAGCTATGGTCGATGTCTAAACCTGGCTTCTGCAGCTAGATGGGAAGGTTTCAACTGTAAGTCGTGTGATCAGTACGTCGAATTGTCTGAGGACGCCAAACGATCTGACATGCTCGGCCTGGCGTTGTTGATAGAAGAAATGATGAACGAAGATCCTGACGACGAGACGGTTGATGCTGATGAGTTGATGCTTTAAAGGAGGAGGTTCCAAGTGCTTTTCTTGTACATCTACGCGACCATCGCCGTCCTGGGCGTCATGTCTATGCCTTCCCACGGTGTCTACTGGAAGCACAAGAATAGAAAGCGGCTGGAAAAATTAGAAAAACATTACAATAAAAAACTAACCTGGTGGTATGTAGATGCAATTGATGGAGACATATATAGAAACAAACTTGCGATTTCGTTGCCGGTAACCTTTTTCTTTATGTGGCTCTTTTGGCCTGTGACGGCTTCCGTCTATGGCATAAGAAGTAGCGCTAGACTCTTCTCTAAAGTCCTCTCCCTTCCTGCACACCTGTTAATCTCCAAAGCACAGGCCGAGGAAGAGCGTAAGTTACTCATGATTGAGGCAGAACGCGAGGCTGACGAGGTTCTTAGGACGAGCAGGTAGTTCTGTCCATGCCTTTTCTCCTGGACAGATCGAACAGAAGTTGCTAGTTTGCGTTCATGAAGCCAAAAAAGCAAATGACGACACTTGTGCTTGACGATACTCCTTTAATTACCGGTAAAACTACGCTAGCGGAGCTTCAGCAGTTGATCGACACGGCCAATGTTAGCATTACTGTCATTAGCCGAAGGCTGGACGATAAGTACGTAGAGACTGCTGACGGCGAGATGCTGTTTGGGGCGAGCGTCTACGCTCGCTACAACACAAAGCCCTTTCGACGTACGTATACGTTACTCAAAGAAGACTTGGCTGCGGTCCTTGAGGACGCTCTCTACTGTTTTCTTTCGGGTAGCAACACTAGAGACAAAAATGAAGCCTAAGTCGAAGTCTAAAACTATAGCAAATAAGCGTGCAGTTAGACCTGCACAACCCAGACGACAAACCAGGCAAGAACAGATAGCTAATAGAGTCCAAAGCGTTGAACATCTAATATTCAAACTTGCCTCCAAAAATGCCAAATACCTAACTCCTGGAGGTGCTCTAGATCTGGACGACCTTATTTCCGCCGGAAATATAGGAGCCTGGTTTGCTGCTGAACGGTTCAACGAAAAATTTGGCACTAAATTCGTTACCTACGCATGGCAGTATATTCAGGGATACATTAGTAAGGAACTTAGAAGTCATAATAGAACTGTTCACATACCACAAATCTGCTCAACTAGATCGGAAAAAAATCGGCAAGAAATTCTGCTTGCAATAAAATCGAAAACTGTTGGTCTAGACGAAACTAGATCTTGTTACAACGAAAACGAGCTTTCAGCAGAAGATATGGTTATACGAAAATCCGATATTACTTTTATTTTTAAGGAGATGGATAAATATCTCACGGAACAAGAAAAATATGTACTAGTAAAACATTTTATAGACGAAAATACTTTAAAAGAAATCGGGAAACAGATAGGAGGTCTATCTAAAGAAGGTGTAAGACATATTGAGATCTCGGCTTTGACAAAGTTGAAGTATTTGGATGAAGACAACACGTTCGAATCTTGACACCGCCACTAGCAAACTGCTAATCTCATAAAACCGAGGCTAGATCTGAATGACTTACTACGATCCGTCTGGATTTGCGCTAGAAATTTTTCAAAAACGCTATACGTTACACGAAGCTGAGACGTTCCACGAAGCTTGCGATCGGCTAGCTAACTGTGTCGCGGGTGCAGAAACTAACGGTAACGTCCTAAAGTATCGTCACGAATTTTCAGAACTGCTGAAGCACAACTACTTCATGCCAGGAGGACGTATCTGGTACGGGGCAGGAAGACCAAAAGGACAACTGCTCAACTGCTTCGTAGTACCAACAGGAGACAGCCGCGAAGGCTGGGGAAAAACTTTCTACGACGAAACCGTTATTTGCGGCACAGGAGGAGGTCTAGGAATTAACTTTTCTCCCGTTAGACCTAGGGGGACACTTATTAGTGGTCATAAAGGAGCTGCTACAGGTGCTGTATCGGAAATGATGGCTGTAGACGCTATCGGAGAAGTTCTAAAGGCTGGTGGCGGTCGTAGAACTGCACTAATGTTTGCTCTCAGCCTTACACACGGAGATATCATAGAGTTTCTTGACAAGAAACTAGATCTAAAGCAGTTGAACAATGCAAACGTCTCTATCTGGTTTGACGACAATCCCGAAGACTTCTTCGGCAAGGTGAAGAAAGGAGAAATGCTAGACCTCAAGCATAGAGATAAAGTCATAGCAACTATTCCGGCTGCTGATATCTGGAACAAGATTGTAGACAATGCTCTAAAAGGTGGTGAACCAGGTCTTTTGAATGGTTACTTTTTTAACAAGATGTCCAATATCTGGTACTATTCTCCTATCTTATGCACCAATCCGTGCGGCGAGCTGGGGCTTTGTGGTTACGATGCCTGCTGTCTAGGTGCTATAGTATTGCCGCGCTTTGTTACAAACAATAACATAAATTGGGAACTGCTTAAGCAGTCGGTACACACTGCTGTTCGATTCCTTGATGACGTTCTAGACGCGAATAATTTCCCTCTTCCTGAAATAAGAGAAGTCTGCCAAACCATCCGACGCATTGGTTTAGGCGTCATGGGCCTTCATGACATGCTTCTAATGCTTGACCTGAAGTACTCGTCTTCCGAAGGTCTAGAAATGGTAGACAAGGTGATGGGGTTTATCAAAAACTCTGCTTACGAAGCCTCTATCGATCTGGCAAAAGAAAAGGGTTCGTTTCCTGCCTTCGACGCAGACAAATTCCTAAAAGGAGGGTTTGCAAAGACACTAAAGCCAAGTATCAGATCGGCTATCAAGGAAAACGGTATTCGAAATTGTGCCATTCTAACAATTGCTCCTACCGGAACGACTTCACTTGCATGTGATGTCTCGTCTGGAATTGAGCCGATGTTTGCGGCTGCTCATATTCGAAAATTCCGCGATGGCGATGAACTAAAATCCGAAGTTGTCGTTCATCCTCTATTCAAGCGTTTCGTCGAAGAAGGTCGAAGTGTAAAGCACTTCCAGGGTTCTCACGACCTCAAACTTCGTGACCATTTCGAAATGCAGCGTGTTTGTCAAAGGCATCTTGATAATGCTGCGTCTAAGACTATCAATGTTCTGCCTGGGACCTCGCCATCCGAGCTTTCCGATATGTACATGGAGTTTTTCCCCGATTTGAAAGGTGTTACTGTGTACCCTGAAGGCAGCCGAGAAGACCAACCTCTGACACCTATTTCTCTAGAGGAAGCCGTCTTGGCCGCCAAAGGGGATAATAGAGTGCTCAAGAGCTATGCTAAAGATGCTTGCAAAAACGGCTCTTGTGACTTCTAAGCACTAGATTTGAACAAATCGCCGACAAGCAAGATTTTTTCTTGCTTATCAAATTTAGGCTATTGTATGATCAATATGGGATAGATAATCCTAGAGAGGTTTTAGACCAAATGGCTAAGCACCGTAAGCATCGCAAGCACAAGAAGCTCTCGAAGGCCGCGCGCCGTAAGATTGCTCTTCGTAACCTGAAGAAGGCGCACGCCGCTCGTCGCCGTAAGCATCGCGCGAAGAAGAGCCGCAAGCACGGCGGGCACCGTCGCGGTCGTAAGAGCCGTAAGAGCCGTAAGCATCGCGGTCATCGTCGCGGTCATCGCAAGCACCACGGTCGCCGTCGTCGCGTCCTTGCTTCGCGTGTAGCGCGTCATATGGCTCTCGCCTACAAGGGCGGGGGTTACGGATCGACGCGTACACGAGCTGCTATGGGCGGTCCTTCGGTAGAAGCTCATCGAGCGGCATACCGTGAGGAACTGCGCCGTAGGCTTGCAGCGCGTCACATGCCTCTGCCGTAGCGTTAGCTACGTGTTCGCCCGTAGCGTTAGCTACGGTAGGATGCGAGTTTTCGACTTTCTCGTCCTTTTCGTCGTAAATCCACGACGAACCAATAAACTTGCATTTAAAATCAAGTGTTTACAGGTCTACACTTTCGTCTTGACAGTCGAAAGCGTTTGAGATAGGTTACGTTTTGTAGGAGGGACTCGTGACCGAAAAGGAAATCAAGGAGTTGAGAGAGTTGTGTGAGCGGGCTACGCCCGGGCCGTGGAGTGTTCCTGACGCAGGCTACTATGGGCGGTTTGGTCTGTGCTGGTCGATCAAAGGGCCTAAACCGGCTCAGACTCCGGCTCAGACTAATGAGAGAGATAATGCTAATTTCATCGCCCGTGCCCGTACCGCCCTCCCTGCGCTGCTCGACGAGGTAGCTTACTACCGAGAGCGAGAGGACTACTTCCAGCGCGTCCTGAAAATCTCCGACGGCGGGCAGTACCGAGCCGATTGGGAGGCACCCCTGCAGCAACTCATTGTCGACCGCGACAGCCTCCGCGCGCTCATGCGCGAGCTGGTCGAGTGGATGGAACGAAGCGGGATTGAGAGCAGCGAATTTTCGGCAGGCTACGACCTCTGGCGCCGCGCACGAGAGGCGGTGAAACCGTGACCCAAGATGAACTGGCCGAGCTGCGGGCTCGACAGGCGGCGCGCAAGCAGGATGACGCGCAATACGTAGCGCGCCCCGCGTTGCTCGACCCGACGCCGACCGCCGAGCAGGACGTGGATGCGCTGCTCGACGATAACGACAGCCTCCGCGCGCTCGTGCGGGAGCTGGTTAGGTCGCGGGACAGGGCACCATTTGCTAATACCCAAGATTATATTACCGACGCCGATCTCTGGCGCCGCGCACGGGAGACGGTCAATGGCTGCTGAGGACATACATCTGCAATCCCCCTTCGGCCGTGTGACCGTGTGTGGGTGGCCCATTTGTGCGTTCGTCCAGACGACCTACAGCATTGAAGATCCGCCAACGTGCCCCGAGTGTCGCGACGTATGGCAGCGCGCACGAGAAGCGGTGAAGCCGTGAGCATGCACCGAGTCCAAGACGCGAAGGGTGATGGGGGCGCTCGCTGCCCTCGACAAGGTGAAGTCATGACCGTCGCCGAACTGATAGCAAAACTGCAAGAAGCTCCGCCTGACACTCCGGTACTGTTTGATACCGAGGCTGCGCTATTCCACGTCCATATGGTTGATATCGACGGCTGTTTCTACGAGCCGGATGCCGGTGTTCCACCATTTGTTGGATTGCACACCCGTGCGCCTCGCGAACATATCATGGACGCGGAGATTGCCCACCTCCGCGCCGTGGCCGAGGCGGCGCGGATGTGCAGCGACGAAGGCATGTGGGATGAACTGCGCGCCGCCCTCTCCTCCCTCGACAAGGTGCGTGCGCCAACGGAAACGCGACGCGAAATTCTTCCGTTCGGGCCGCACGAAGATCCTTCTACCTGCGATCACGTGTGGGAGCCTCATTCATGGGAACAAGGGAAACGCTACTGTCCGTATTGTGCGACAACCGCGCCGAGTGACGACAAGGTGAGCGAGCCATGATCGCCTGGCTCCTCCGGCTGTTCTGCTCTCACGACTATCACCGGGTTTGGGACGAGCAGGAATACGAAGGCGAGGTCTACGACAGCCCGACAGGTAACTTTTACTGCCCAAAGTGCGGCTGGAGCAAACGTCCGCTAACCGCCGGAGATAAGGTGCCATGATGCCAAAAGCTATTGACGTTTTTTCTGACTGCAACCATCGCTACGACGACGGACTGCCCGGACCGTGTTTAGACTGCGTCGACAAGGCCGTCGCCGACGCCCGCGCCGCCGGCTACGCGACGGGTTACGCGGCCGACGTCATAGCTGAGCGTGAGCTAAGTCGTCTGAAGGACGGTGGACGATGAGTAAGGAATATCGATGCACGATCTGTAAGCGTCTGTTGATTCATTTCGTGGAACATAATTGCAAACCGGCCGAGGCCCGCGCCGCCGGATACGCGGCGGGGATCGAGGATGCGGCGAAACTCACCGAGTCTCGCCGACAGCGCGTGCTCGCCAACTCGTCGGACCCGTCGTGGACGGAGCACTTCGCGGAGCTTCAGGGAGAGATCCGCGCGTTGAAGGACGGCGGGCGATGAGCCGATGTGATGTGTGCATGCGCGACGTGGACGACGGTGTTTCGTGTGGTGACTGCGCGTATAACGGAGAATTAGAGATTAAACAACTGTGCGTCGAGCGCGACCGCGCCATCGCCGAGCGTGACGCCGCCATTGTGGCGGTCAAGGCGCTGGTCGAGTGCGCAAACATACTGGCGGATGACTGGGAGCACGACAGGGTAACGGAGCGTCAGAGTGTTCGGCACATGCCCACGTGCCCGCTGTGCGATGCAGCCGAAGCCCTCGCCGCCACCGCCGCGTTCGCCGACAAGGATGGTGGGACGTGAGGCGCATCTACGAAGTGGACGGGCCAAGCGTTCCATGGGTCAGGACGAACGACGGGGAGCGCGTGTCGCTGATCCATGTTCTGACTGACTTCGAATCCCGCTTGGCCGCCCTGGAGGGGCGGTGTGAGCCGCGCCCGTACGCGACCCTCTCCGACGAGGCGGTGCGCAAGCGCCTGCTGGAGGCCGAGGAGAACGTCAAGAACCTCAGCCTCGCGCTGGCGATCGATGGCCAGGAGCGCGACGCCGAGCGCAGGCGGAAGCGCGAGCCAGAGCAGTCGCCCGACGCCGTGCGCGAGCTGGTGGCGGCCGTGCGGAATTTACGAGAGCAACACTGCCTCGGGCACGAGGGCGCTGCCGCTCTCGCCGAGTGTTCGGCGGACTGCGGCGGTTGTCGGGTAGAGCGCGCCCTCGCTGCTCTCACGGGAGTCTGCGATGAATACAGACGCTCGACCGTATTGTGATCACGGCAGCTTCAAAGGCCCGTGTTCCAACGAAAAACATGAAGCCATTAAGTGTCTTAATCCTCATAGAGAGGGATATGATCAGAAAGGTAACCTCATCAATCCCATGTTAGCTTTTTCGGTGATGTTGACTAACTATGTTGACAACATTCGATATACACCGGATGGACCTGTCTGTCGCTGTTGTAGAGCGCTTGTGTAAGACCTTGTGTTTTCAAACTAGGAGCATGTGGAATGAGACGACGGGCATATTACATGTGTAGCGCTCTTTGATGACGACGGAAATGTTCTATGGGACGGACGTCACGACTAATCACGCGGCTTTCTAAACTTACTCCTGATAGCTTCCAGCCTCTCTTTTTTTGAACTTTCGTTCTTAGGTTCTATCTTAGTTATCTTTGCAGGTAAAATTAGACCTTCCTTGGTCATTTCAAACAACGCTTCTTCGTTGACGTTACCGTTACGGTTCTTTCCGTCGACATACAGCAATCTAGCTCCTTGAGAGCCTTCGCCGAGTTCTATTTTTGCTTGCTTTTCCTTTTCCCACGCTTCGTCGTCGATGCCGGTGAAACCTAACACGGCGTCGACCATGTGGTCTACCGAGTTGCTCCCCATCAAAGTTCCAGATCTAGTGACGTGGTTAACTATAATCGCACATCGCTTATAGTTCTTGCAGTGCGCGGTTATCATGTGGGAAACTGCGATACCTTGAGATATAGAACCTTCGGCGCCTTTCATGTCAGGATCTTCGCATACGATTGCCTGCATAGAGTCAACTATAAAAAGTAGTGGTTTTACGTCTTCAACTTTGTCAAGAATGTCTTCTACGTGATTTACGTTTCCCATTACCTTTACCAGGTTGCTGGTGACACCTAGGCGATGAGCTATTTTTCCTACGTTAGCTGCGCTTTCCTCGCCGCTGGCGTAGAGGACTTTGTGCCCCTTGTCGGCTAGACATCCGGCTAGAGTCACAAGCAGCGACGACTTTCCTAGACCTCGGTCACCGCCTATGACTATAGTCGTATCTCTGACTAGACCTCCTCCTATGACTCGGTCGAAGTCGACGAGGCCGGTAGGGATGTAGACTGTCTCTTTGCTGGCCAGCGCTTCCAGCGTGTCGCCAATTGATTCCTCCTCTTCCTCCTTGCCGTAGGGCTCGCAGTCGTACAGCCTGCCGCACTCTGGACATCGCCCTTTCCAGCGAGTTGTAGACGAGTAGGAACAGACGTCGCGACGCCGGCCAGCGCATCGGTAGATCAAAGGCATGGTTAATTTATAGCACAATCTGGAATCGAGCGGTTGATTTCCCTGTGACTTCCTTTGGTTGATTCTCTTTGGCAGAAGTCGGTCGAGCGCTTTAGAAACGCATTTGCAGTTCTAACGTATAATTGCGAACGCCTGTTTTGATGCTTTTTGGCTGTTTTCTGCAAACACCTGTCTACCTGTCTCGACACTTGGAAAAATTTCATTTTAAAAAGTTCCCAGAAGCACTTTTTTGTCGACAGGAGAAGTGCATTTAGCTGTCTCTGAATTAGCCTTAAAAATCAACGTTAAAAAAGCCTAGACAAGAGTCGACACCGGGTTCCCAATAATAGAAAATATAGGAGATTTTTCCTAGTACGAACTACCCGGAACCAGTTGTCTTCTGTTGTCTAGTGTCGTTAACTGGATTTTAAGGCCCTTTTTCTGACAAGTTTTCATCAAATTTGAAACTGTAAAATTACAATTAAACTGTAACAGAAATCTATCTTGACACGCGTTGCTAAGTCGGGTAGTTTGCCTGCGTGGGTGCCGACGACGAATTTTTTCTTGCAGCGCGTCGTGCAGTAGATAGGAGTGCTTGTGACAGATGGTTACAAAGGCAAAGCGTCGATAAAAGCGACGCTATAGCACTCCAGAGCGCCAAGGAGCGTTTTGGACGTCTCCCCCTTCTATTAGACCCTAGGCTCTATGATCTAGCCCTACGCGCTCTCCAGGAGTCACTCGGGCTTCCAGTAGAGGGGTCTACACCGTTTCCGTCTATGATATGGTATAACGGCGCTACTGATACCTACGGAGGAGTTCGTTTTACAGGTACACTAGAACAGTTTGTCATACACGTTTTGATTGCTCGTTCACACGAAGTCGCGCCTAAAAGACAAGGCTGGGTAGTAACTCCAACATCAAACTCAGATGGACACAGGACTAACGCAAGTACAGTCGCTGTCCACGCGCTTAACCTAGACTGCGACAATCATGGAGACCCTGGTAGAATAATTTCTACTCTAGAAAAACTTAATCTTGCATTTATAGCTTATGAATCAGGAGGTTCGACACCTAGTTCTCCTAAGTGGCATCTTTTGATACCACTTTCTGCTCCTTTTGATACTTCGTCACTTGATAAAATTTCAAGATGGAAATCTGCTTATAATTCTGCACGTGTTGTATTTGGTGCCCTAGCAGGACTTACAGGCGATGGGTTCGATCCTACTGTTGAAGCGCCGGCTGTTCCGGTTTTTATTACTGAAAGACGAAGCGTCGAAGACAGCCCAAGAGAAGTTATTTGGAAGACAGGTCACACACTAGATTTAGAAGCGATGATCAGATTGCTTCCAACAGTCGTCGACGTAGAATATCTGGAAACGAAGCACAAACAGCCAGAAGCAATTGTAGAACTTGATGATGAAAAGCTTGAAGATATTGTTAAAAAGCTGTGCTTACCTATGTCTAAGATACTCTCTGGTAGACGAGAGATTTATCTAGCACTTCCTGGTGCTCTTTTGGACAGAGGTATTTCACCAGAAGACGTATTAGCTATAACAGAAGAAGTATCGAACAGGTGCCCAGGAGATCCCCGTTACACACAACTAGAAATAGAGTTAAAGCATAAAGAACACATACATTGCGCAGAAACAACCATCGCTAGATGGGAGTCTGGAGATACCTATGTACGTATAGGAACGCTGGTAGAGAGATGGCCAGAAATTGCAAGCGCTGTAGATATGGCGCTTCCAAACCCTCTTTTGAAAGATATAGTAGAAAAACTACAAGAACGTAGTAGAGCCTCCAGCGTCCAACAGAAGGCCATCAATCTCAAAGATCTGAAAGACAAGCTTCGTACTATGAAGAATCATAAAATCAGATCTAAAGATAAACACGAGCAAGTCAAAGGCTTGATGTTACAAGCATTGCTTGACGAAGAAGATTTTGTTCCGTATATGATTGACGAAGATGGTGAAAAAGAGCTAGTATATGACTCTTCTGACAGACTCATTGATCGAGACAGAGCTATTGCGTCGGTAGCTGGGATGGTCGCATACTGTCTTCCGATAGGAGTATTTTTCGAAGCAGTTCGCGAGGTCTTTCGTCCATCTATGCTAACTATGCTGAAAGAAGGAGAAGATATAGAAACGCTGTTCAATCAATCCGAACAAGCGTTTTTATTTGCTACAAATAGACGCATAGAAAGCGATGATAAGCAAAAGGAAAGAGACAAAAACGAAGGCGACAGGCTTATGTACGAATATGGAAATGATCCTGATCTGTCGACGGCGGAAGACGAATGATAGAAGATCTATTAAGCGCTTCCGCAGAAGCGTACAGTAAAGCGACTCCTGAAGAGATAGAGCTGTCTGAATATGAACAGTACAAGTTCAATATTACTTATTCTATATACAAGTTTCTTACATATGTAGCAGATAAGGCGTCGTTTGATTGGGAAATTTCTGAGGCATGGAATATCGCAACAGAAATTTCAGAAAAAGCTCGTACTGAAGACAGCATAATTGACGCCTGTTGTAGATGGGATCATGAACTTGCTAAGTCAGAGCTAATAGAAAAGTCTCTTAAGCCTGAGGATGCAAGGAACGAAGTCGGTAACAGCGAAAGGTTTGCTAGAGAGTACTGTGACAATCTAAAGTTTCTTAGGGATAGAAAAGTTTGGCTAAAATGGGACAAGAAGAGATGGCGAGAACTGACAGATGAACAAGTGTTGTTCATGGCTAAGAAGACTGCGAAGAGAATGTTTGCAGAAGCTCTAATTAGTGGAGATAAAGAAGACAAAGCATGGGCACAGTCTACGCTATCTAGAAGAGGACTGTCCAATATGGTTGCGTGTGCGTCTAGTGAGCCTGTTTTTGAATCCGATATGTCACAGTTCGATCAAAATCCTGATGTCCTAAACGTACAAAACGGCACAGTAAATCTTGAAACTGGCCGTCTTCGTCCTCACAGGCGTGAGGACATGATAACAACATTAACTAAAATTAAATATGACAAGAAAGCTATTTGTAAGAGATGGGAAGAATTTCTTCTAGAAGTTTTTGATAACAATAAAGAGTTGGTAGATTCCATCCAGCGATTCGTAGGCTACTCTCTGACAGGACATACACGAGAGCAAGTATTGTTCATCCTTTTCGGAGGAGGGAGAAACGGAAAAGGAAGATTCATTAAGCAGCTAATGATGATGTTAGGCGACGCAGCGAAGACAACAAGTTTCAAAACCTTCGTCAATAAAAGAAACGACGACAGCAACACACCTGCTCTCGCGTCCCTAGTAGGGGCTAGACTTGTTTCAGCAGGAGAGCCAGATCAAGGAGTATATCTTTCGGAAAGCACTATCAAGATGCTGACCGGCGAAGATGAGATTGAAGTCTGTAGGAAATTCGAACAGCCGTTTAGATACACACCTACGTATAAGATTTGGATACACTGCAATCATAAACCTAAGATCAAAGGCACAGATGAAGGTATCTGGGGTAGACCTCGTCTAATACCGTTTAATGTAACGTTTAAAACTGAATCTGAATTTGTTCCTGACGGAACTAAAAGGAAAGATCCCGACAAGAATCTTGACGCTAAACTGGACGCAGAACGTGTAGGAATTCTGGCCTGGGCCGTTCGCGGATCAATGCTGTGGTACGAACAAGGTCTAGGAAAATGTGAAGTTGTAGATAAAGCAACAAAGAATTATAGAGAAGAGTCCGATATCATCGGACCTTTTATAGAAGATTGTATAACCGAAGACGATAGTCCAAGAGCTTTTGTAACTAATGATGCTCTGTTTAGAGCATACGGAGCGTGGTGTAGAAATAATCTGGTAGACAATCCGGTAGAAGGTCAGACACTTTCTAAGCTCCTTGTCGCTAAGGGGTTTAAAAGAGGAAAGAATAGCAATGACGTTAGAGGTTTCTTGAACATCAAGGTAAGAATGCCTGGAGCCCTACTTGAAGTGGTTCCAGGAGGTAAGCCTTCCGAAGCCGTAATCACAACCGAGAAGAACTAGATGATCGGCGAAGAACCAAAACGACCGAGCCCCGGTTACACCGTCAAGAACGGAAACATCAGATATCTATCTATCTCTCAGGTAGTAAAGTTTGATCCAAACGAAGACGGCGGCTGCAATCGGAGATGGGCGTTTAGATACGTTTTCGGCAAGAAGGAAGAGGAGACTTTTGCTCAAAGAGGAGGTACAGAGTTTGCTAAACAACTAGAGCACTACCTAAAGACCGGTGAAGACGTACTTACTCCCGTACTTAGAGCAGCAAAACACCTATTTCCACAACCAGGTCCAGATCTAGAGGTTGAGAAGTATCTAGGAGACTTGAATCAAGCGGTAGCACTGCGTGACGAATTTCTTAAGTCAGGCGTCAAGGTAGACCTAACTTCAGTCGCAGGTTTAGCCTTTTGTGGCATACCTTTCGACGGTAAAGCAGACTTTCGTCATCGCAGAGGAGAGTACGTCGACATAGACGGCTCGATACGAGCCGAAGACTCGGGAATGAGGGTCGTAGAGATAGGAGACCTTAAGACTACATCCAGAATAAACGACCATATCTCCAGCGGCGGAAAGATATACAAAGGCTGGGGTAAGACCGTAGATCAGGTTCTAAGCCATCCGCAGATGGTCGCGTATGGGATTCACGCGTCAAACATATATCCAGACGCTACCCATATCAGACTTTCTCACATATATGCTCAGACTAAGAACGGCTATCATGGTGCTAAAAGAACAGGGCTTTTATCAGTAGAAGAGGTCAGGCGTAGAGGCGGACGTATCGAATCTCTCGTCAGGGAGATGATGGACGTAGCGAAGGTCAGTCGGCCTGAAGACGTTGCTCCCAACATCCGCTCGTGCAAAGCGTTCAATAAGGATTGCCCTCACGCCGCATATTGTGATAGACCTGCTGGAACGTTTGCTGATTTGCTTCAGATCACGACGGCGCCGACGGAGTCGACGAAGTCGACGAAAGCGTCCTCGGAAGTAACGACTTATAAAGGAGATTCTATGGGACTTTTTGAAGAGATGAGAAATAATTCTAACGGAACTAAGACGTCGACGGCTTTGCCGCCTTTGCCACCCCAGACGTCGACTTCAGTACCACAACCGCCTACGCAGACTTCGGCGCCCCAAGCACCCACGTCGACTTCAGCACCCCAATTGCCTACTCCGACAGTCGACACCCTAGTCGTAGCTAGAATGAAGATTCAGCAAGGTACACTCCGTGACGCCGGAAACGGAAATGTCTACGACAAGGAAGGTGCGGATTCTGGTTTTATTCTTAGACATATGACTGAAGTCGAGAAGGCTGCGTTCGCAGCGGAAATTCCTAAGACTCGCGAGGAGTTCCTCAAGTTCGCACGCGAGGCAGGCGGATTTCCTACAGGCGCACTTGCCACCACGGAGGTACCTACAGTACCTCTTTCTATTGCAGCTATCAACCCAGCCGACGCACCGCCGGTTGATATGGTCGCTGCGGCGGCACCGCTGCCACCTGAAGTTATTGCAACCATCGAGGACGCTGAGATCAAGCAGCGAGCCGAAACTCATGCACAAATGTCTGCAGCGCGAGCAGCGGTAGATCCTAAGGAAAAGAAGGGTAAGTGTTCGTTTGTAGGTACAGTTGTTCCTGTAACACAAAAGGAAGCAACAACTAGAAAGAAGAAGTGTCCTGTGTGTAATGCCGATTTTAAGTTAAAGGACAAGGATTTTACAGAGGATTTTTCGAGCATTGTCGTGCCTAAGCATAAAAAGCCCGATCTAGAAGCGCATAGCGACGAGACATTGAAGGAGTTTGAGGAGAAGGACTTGGGAGACGATATTAAAGCGTCTGGTACTGCTGTGGTGATTACTCCTCAGGTACCACTTACTCCTCAGGTACCACCGCCGTTGCCTGCTGCAATGTATACGTGCCTGCCGCTAATAACGTCTAGTGATTCTACTATAATGCCTAGTGTTCCGTTCACGATTAGTGTACCAGAAGCAGCTTCTAGTCCGCCTATTATCAATCCTCCTGTTTTTACTGATGTTTTAGTAGAAAAATCACCACCGATTGTTACTACTTCACCCGAAGAGAAGATTACACTTTATATTGACGTAGTCGTCGAGCGTGGCGAGACACCAACCAATCTAGACGACTATATTAACGATATGGTTAAGACTCTTGAGACCAGCGCTAAGCTATCTGATTTGAGATACGCACCTAGTAATCATGAACTGGGATTTGGACGCTGGCGTGGAAGTCTAGCAGCTTGTGTTAGATACGATCCGCCTAAGCCAGGCAAGTATCTGGTCTACGGTGTGAAGGAAAGCGAGATTAAGCAGGTGGTGGTAGAGGCGTTGGTGCCTTTGTGTGAGACTGTTTATAGGTCTAGGTAAACGTTATCTTGGAGCCCGCACCTCCAGTCTGTTGTGAAGACTCGACAGGAGAGTCTATGGTCTCCGACGATGACGGAGGCTGGGTATGTGTGTGGTGCGATAGGAGAATTTCGGACGAAGAAGCTATGGACGAACGGCATGAACGGTATCTCAGGGGAGAAATAAACTACGATCAGCTCCATGGATTTAAACCTCTAAGTTAAGTAAAAAATGATACCTCTCCCTGATAACGAGCTTTCTCGTATTCTATCGCTTTCTCAGCGACCTCCGCTAAATTGCGAACGCGGTAAGGATAGAAAGTGGGCTCCTGAGGCACAAGCTCTAATCAATGAAATGACAGCGAAGTTTACACGCGGTAAGAGAATATCTTGCGCGTGTAGAAATAGAGTAGTTAAAGCTATAGGAGGGGGTAGGCTATTAGTTTTTACTGAAGAAGGAAGGCCAGATAGACCTAGCCCTCCACCACTTCCGTTTGAAGTGTCAATGGAAGATTTTTGTCATGACGACTGGGAATCTGCAGAGGAAGTAGGGAATCTAGCTGCAGGCCAAAGTATAAAGTTGCCTGGTCTTGGATATTCGTTTTGCATGACAGAACTTAACCCGGTGCAAGCGTGGGTGCTTAAAGAACTACCGTTGGCTGGTGGTATATTTGGTATGATTTCAGTCGGATCTGGTAAGAGCTTGTGCTCTATACTTGCACCTTTGGCTGTTGATTGTCGTACTGCTGTATTGCTTGCTAAACCTACGCAAAGAATACACTATAAACGACACTACCTTCGCGCTCGTGAACATTTTAAAGTACCTTCTATGGTATTCGATGATGATGGAGGTACTTCTTCTTATATAATTGGAGGCGTTCCTATATTGCACTTTATTCCTTATTCGCTGTTGTCTAATCCAAAATCTACTTTGCTTCTTGAGCAACTAAAGCCTGGTATGGTTGTTGCGGACGAGTGGCATCTTCTTGCAAATAGAGCAAGCAGCCGAACGCTCAGATTTTTGCGTTTTATGGCAAAGAACGGTGATGTAAAGCTGGCTGGGTGGTCTGGATCTACGATAAAAAAGACTATTCGTGATTGTAGTCATCTAGCCGCACATTCACTCGGACTTAAATCCCCCTATCCTATTAAGCCTGACGACGTCGAGGCGTGGGCTTCGGTAATCGATCCGTCTCCGATACCTGACAGGAAGTCTACTACCGCTAGAGCGTTGCTCAAAGCGTTTGGGACGAATCAAAAGCTAAGCCCTCTATTTGAAGTAGGTCTTGGTGGTGATGCAGGTATTCGTGAAGGCCATAGAAATCGTGTAATTTCTACCGTAGGAGTTGTATCTACGGTATCATCGTCAGTTACATGTTCAATTTCTATTCGTGAACGAAAAGCTCCTCCAATACCAGATGCTGTGAAGAAAGCTCTTGCAGGAATCCGCCAAGATGCGGTAAGACCAGACGGTGAAGAGCTTGTAGAAGCAGTTGAAATTATTACCTGTGCTAGGAATGCTGCAGCAGGATTTTATGAACTATGGGTCTATCCGAGAGGAGAACCTGAAGAGCTGATCGAAAGATGGTTTGCTGCACGTAAAGCTTGGAATAAAGAGCTTAGAGTAAAGCTTAGGAACGGAGAACCGCATCTAGACTCGCCGTCATTGTGTGAAAAGGCTGCTGAAAGAGCTTGGCAGACGCCTAGATATGACGGTACGTTGCCTGTTTGGCCGGCTGAAAGTTGGATAGCGTGGCGAAATGTTAAGGATTTGGTAAAACCTGAGCCTAAGGTTAGATGGATTGATGACTATCTTGCACGCGATGCAGCACAGTGGGCTCTAGAGAACCAAGGCGGCATAGTTTGGTGTCAGTCTAGAGCGTTTGGATTAAAGGTTGCGCAACTGTCTAAGTTGCCCTATCATGCTGGAGGTCCGAACGCTGAGGCAAATATTTTGGCTGAGGACGGGTCTCGATCGATCGTTGCAAGTCTAGACGCGCATGGAGAGTCAAGAGACGGTCTTCAGTTTAGATTTTCGAAGCAGCTGATTGCCGAGCCACCGTCGTCTGGAGATAGATGGGAGCAAGCATTAGGACGACTAGCTCGTGAAGGACAAGAGGCTGAGACGATAGATACAGATATCTACATTCATGTGGCAGAAAATAGGGATGCCTTTAGGAAGGCGTTGTCACTTGCTGAATTCATTGAAGCGACGACACCGAATAGGCAGTTGCTTTTAGCGGCAGATATAGAATTTTCGGTATAAGATGCGAAAAAGACTAGAGGATTGGAGCAATGAAAAAGAAAAACCAAACAAAAAGACAAATCTTCAGCCAAAAGATGAAGGATTATAGAGAGTTCCTAGTCGAAGATTATGATTTTGACTGGGTATATATTCTTAAGTTGTTGATATTTAAGCTTTCTCGTACGCGTAAACATATTGTTGGCCATAGTATAATCACAGACGCAAAGAAAGTTGGTAATCAAATCAAGCAAGTAGAAGATTTGCTTGACAGGGTTGTAAAGAACAAGTATTACGAGGTCATCTCCAAGGATCACAAGAAAAAGTACGGGGAAATAAATTTACTGTGCGGAAAAGACGAATCTAAAAATTCAGGTACGATTGATTTTTCATATCCTAAAGTTAAGACAGAAAAGGATAACGATAAGGCTATAAAGGAAAGCGAGTACCTCTTTATAAAAGCATATAAAATGCAAAGAGAAGACCTGAAGAAGGCTTTGGATTTGATGTACGAGAATTTGTTCGGATGGTGGGATTAGCCATAGACATCTGCAGCGTGGCCAGATGACACGCATGATCGCGAGCATGGTCAAGAATCAAACCCCGGACAGCTAGTAATAGCTGGATCTAAGTAAGAGGGGACTGTGAGAAAAAGGGCTCGCATACAGTAGGTAGCAGGTTCTCGCGACAGCAGGCGTCCCGGTTACAGCCTGCATGTACAGACCAAGCCGGGGCAGGACCGGCCAGGTGTCTTTGGTGTTAATTAGGAGGGACCATGAGTATCGATACGTTAAGGGGGCAATCAGTCCCCATAAAACTGTGGACTCCTGTCGAGGAAGTCGAATCAAGTGCGCTTGATCAGCTAAAGAACGTCGCATCACTTCCATGGGTTTTTCATCACGTCGCTGCAATGAGCGATGTCCATTACGGAATAGGCGCAACAGTAGGCTCTGTAATTGCCATGAAAGGAGCGTTAGCTCCGGCAGCCGTTGGAGTTGATATTGGATGTGGTATGGCAGCTGTTCGTACTAATCTAACTGCCAGCGATCTTCCAGATAACCTAAAACCTATTAGACTCGAACTTGAGCGACGTATTCCAGTAGGGCCAAATTCTCATGAAGAGTCTTTAGTCAAGCGTTCAAACCAGCTTTTCAAAGAGTTTGTCACTCTTCATCCTAAGGTCCAAGACCTAGAAGGGCGTGCGCGAAAGCAATGCGGCACGCTTGGTGGTGGAAACCATTTTATCGAGCTATGTCTAGACGATGGAAAGTGTTATGCGTGTTACGGCAGAGGGTGGGAACCTGATAATTTTCAATGTTCAGTGTGTCATGGTGAGAAAAAGCTAGAACCTCGGGTCTGGATGATGCTTCACTCAGGTTCTAGGAACATTGGTAAAGTTCTGGCCGAAATTCATATTGGTGTAGCACGAAAACTTATTCATAATACTATGTTGCCAGATCGTGATCTAGCTGTATTTCTATCTGGTACTCCAGAAATGGAAGCATATCGACGTGACTTATACTGGGCGCAGCAATATGCGTTTGAAAACAGAAAGATGATGCTTTCTATTTATGAAGACATCATGATCAAGTTCTTCCCTAAGGCGAAGTTTGACAGAGCCATTTCTTGTCACCACAACTACGTCTCAGAGGAAAATCACTTCGGCGAAGACGTCATTGTGACTCGCAAGGGAGCAATTAGTGCTAAGACAGGCGAGTTTGGGATAATTCCTGGGTCTATGGGGACAAAGTCTTATATTGTTCAAGGACTGGGGAACGACGAGTCTTTTAGATCTGCTTCACACGGAGCGGGGAGAAAGATGTCCCGAGGGAAGGCGAAGAATACTTTTTCGCTTGACGATTTTCTTGATCAGACGCAAGGTGTGGAGTGCAGGAAAAGCCAAGAATTCATAGACGAAATTCCAGGCGCGTACAAAGATATAGACAAGGTTATGGAATATCAAAGTGATTTGGTTAAGGTTAAAGCGGTGCTGAAGCAAGTTTTGTGTGTGAAGGGATAGAAAGATGCGAAAGCAGTAAGGAGGTTTTATGTTGGAATTAAACGAAAAGGAATCTAAGCTTTTAAGCACGATGAAGGCTTCGAACGGACCTGTGACTATCGCCGACGCTGCAAACGAATGCTGGGGAGACAAGAGCAAGGAACAGGCACAATCGTGGGTAAGAAACTGTCTTAGGAAGCTTGTAACGCTAAAACTGGTAAATCAAGTAGGTCGTGGTACTTATGAAGTGTCAAGGCTTGTTAAGGTTCTATCTGAGGATAAGGACGTAGATAAAAAGGTAGACAAGAAAGCACGAAAAGAGCTGATAGCTAAGCGTGCCGAGGCGGTCAATAAAAGAGAAGAGGAAGTCGTGTATGAAGCGGAGGATACATTATCGTTAGCAGATGACGAAGACGAGGATATGGACGAAGACGGGTGTCCTAATGACGATGACGAAGTGTACGATGATGATGATGAAGACGAAAATGAAGATGAAGACGACGACGAAGACGAACAAGAAGAGGATTGAAACACAAGTTCACAGGAGCGCGACGCCGAGCGCAGGCGGAAGTAGTACCTTCATCTACAGCTCTTGATAATAACAAAAACAGCAGGAGGTTCCTCGGATGTGATATAAACGAAAACGATTGCAACAAACAGGTTAACAAAAACCATGACAAAAGCACAAACTGGCATGAAGTCTGAAAACGCAAACGTAGGAGAAATCTAAGAAAATGGCAAATCTACCCCCTGAGCTAGCACAAGAAGTCGGTCGTTCTCGTTCCGCCGGAGGTGGGACCAACATCCAGCATGGAGATTACATCTTCATGATCAGGAAGTGTTTCTTCCAGAAGATTCAGCATGCGTGCGTTATCACCGAGCTTATGACTATCGAGGCTAAGGCTAAGCGAGTTTTCGAAGGCACCAAGGCCGTCGATCATGAGCCCAACCCGGTCGGTCAGGACTGTTCTAGCGTCATCGATTTCGACGGCAAGGGAGCAGCCTCGGCTAAGAACAATGTTCGTGACCTGGTTGTCGGACTCTTCGGTCTCGATAACAACGTAGCCGACGACATCGTCACTAAGACCTCAGCAGAGATGGTCTGCGACAACTCCCCGGCGATTGGTATGCTAATCTCCTGCTCCACCCACGCCAAGCCGATTAGGTCTAGGCCCGGCGATTTCATGACCGCCCTTCATTGGTCGTGCGTCGCTAAGCCTTTCACCGGCCTTAACGACGTAGCGTCGGTAAGGGCCCGCCTTGACGCTTTTGCACGAGGTGGTGCGGAGGCGTGTGTCAAGGTTGCTCTTGAGCAACTCCAGGCTGCTCGTAAGGCTGGAGCGACGATTGTGCCGCAGCAGGCACCGACTGAGTCTAGTTTCACGGCTCCGTCTTTGGTTTCTACGCCTGCTGTTCCTTCGGCTCCTTCGTTCCCTCCTGTTCTACAGGCAGATCCGGTAGCTGCAGCTCTTTCAGCAGGATGGCTACCGCATCCACAAAACTCGGAATATCTCTATCATCCATCGTTGCCGCAAGGGCAGAATGTAAAGAAGAAGACCGAGTTTAACGGCGTTCAGTAGCAGGTTTCCAGGGCGCGCTATCTTCAGGGTCCTCCTCCTTCCCTGTCGGTGGCGCGCCCTGGTCTTTTTTGGAGGGAGCCTTGTTTCACTGGACCGACGAGCAGAACTACGCTCTAGACGCTATTGACAAGTGGTCATGCAGCGGAGAACCGTTTTTCTCTCTTACAGGTCCAGCAGGAACGGGAAAAAGTACACTACTTCGCGAGGTAGCTGCCAGGTTTACAGGAGCACATTTAGCAGCTATGACTGGAAAAGCTGCGCTTAGGCTTTCTCAATGTACTGGTCAGACGGCTACAACGCTTCATTCGGTTTTGTATTATCCTCCTAAGCCTGGTGAGTCGGTTAAATTTACTCGTACCAGGGAGCCAGAATCGTCGATCTATACGGTAGATGAAAGCTCTATGCTAACACCTGTTATATTTAACGACATGAAAAAGTGGGCGAGACAGGGTGTTAAGTTTCTTCTTGTAGGTGATTCGTTTCAGCTTCCTCCCGTAATTACAGCCGAAGAAGCACGTGAACACGGACAAGACTACAGCGTTTTCTGTTTCGTAAAAGGTGTCGAATTAAAGACTGTGTTGAGAAACGCTGGCGGTGTTCTTCGCGCCGCGACTAAGGTACGCGAAACAGGTCAAATTTGTCGTGAATCGGACGAAGGGTATGAGTATTTAGAGTGCAACTCGTCGATGGAAAAAGCTGTAGACGACTATTGCAATGACATGCATGACCACTTGTTGATTACTTGGAGAAATGCCGTTCGAATGGCTGCTAATCGTATGGTGAGACAGCGACTTGGACATGAAGGAGAACTTCCAGATGAAGGAGAGCCGGTTCTAATTCGTAGAAACGGCGGTGGGTATCTAAACGGAGAAATTGTAATTTGTGGCGGATTTGAAGTAGGTCCTAAGCTTGGGTCGATGAACACTCTTTGGATGACGGTTAAAGGAAATTATAACAAGCTATTAGTATCTTATGAAGGCAAGGAAGAGTTTTTCGACGGACAAACGCCATGGATTGAGAACTGGAAGAAATATCATATAGATTTGAATAAGGCATGCTTGAATGAGCCGGTACCAATCAGTTGGGGTTATGTTCTTACAGGCCATCAATGCCAGGGGTCACAAGCTAGAAGAACTACCGTTTTTCTACAAAACGGCGATGAGAGAAGTTCTAACTTTTTAAGGATGACTACACTGCCGTCAGGCGAAAAGGCAAGTACCATGTCCAGATGGTGCTATACCGCTCAGACGCGCTCAGTTGAGCGAACCACCATGATCGTGGGCAGATGATCGACAAATCAAAAATTTTCGCCTTCGACACCGAAACTTATAGGTTTTCGCCAGGAAACCTAGCACCGAAAATCGTATGTGCATCGATATCTGAAATCGTCAATGGAAAACCGAAAGGAAAACTTCTAGTAGTAACAGACAACATTATTCAACGTTTTGAACAGCTCATAGAAGCTGACAGTCTTATTGCGTTTGCTAACGCTCCTTATGACTTGGCAGTTATAGCACAAGCATCCCAAGAGCTGCTACCACTTATATTTCGTGCTATAGAAAAAGGTCAAATTCACGACATACTTACAGCAAGAGCGCTTAACGATATTTACGGAGGTCATTTATTTCTAAATCCGAATATGACCGAATTGAGAAATCCGTCTACTGGTAAAATCACACACCGATATAGCCTTGCTCTTGTTACTCAACTAGTTCTAGGTAGGACAGACGCTAAGAAGAACGATGCATGGAGAGAGTCTTATGCGCTTCTAGACAATATACCACCTGAAAGATGGTCTGAAGAAGCGAGAGTCTATCCTGTAGACGATACCGACAACACACTTGAAGTCGCAATCGCGCAAATTGAAGGAATAGGAAAGCACGATTGGATAGTAGTTCCCGCCTCATCGACAATTTGCAGGCATTGCGGAGAGACATATAGCTTTGATATCGACGGTTTAGCATGCCTAAAAGCACCCAAGGAACCGCATAAAAATCTCAACAATTTACCGGCGCAGGTTGAAGCCGATTTTGCAGCGCATCTTGGAGCTTGTCATGGTCTACGAACCGACCCCAAAAGTGTGGAGAAGCTTTCTGCTCTAGTAGAAGAGAAGCATGCAATAGCTGTAAAAAGATTCAAGGCAAAGGGCTGGATAAGAGAAGACGGTACCGAAGACCAGTGCGCCGTAAAGAGAGCTGTAGCTATTGCTTATGGCGCTACAGGCAATTGCTCAAAGTGCGGCGGCAGCGGTAAGGTACAAAAGTCTAAACTGGAAGATTGTCGAGGCATAAAAGAGAAAAACCGATTTAAGGGATGCCTTGGTGTCGATTGTGAAGTGTGTTTTGGAAGTCTAAAAGTCGAAAAAATACAAAAGAAACCAGTTACTTGTAAGAATATTTTTGACAAAAATACCGGTGACATGATCGAGGGAGGATGTGACGGAACAGGGTTAGATTTATCGACAGCTCCGATGCTACCAAGGACTGAAAAGCAAGGTGTTAAAACCGATAGAGACGCTTCTATGGAGAGCGGCGATGAAGACATCTCAGATTACGGTGAAAATGAATTTGAAAAATCATTGTCTACCTACGTACCATACCTTCGTAGTGGTATCGACAAACCTTTATCCTATAGCCCAAACGTCCTCGTCGCTACCGGTCGCTATTCGTATGAAGGTTCTCCAATGCACCAAATGCCTCGCGACGGTCTTGAGCGAGAGTGTATAAGAGCACGAGGAGCGTGGTGCGGCTATCCTGAGGAGATGATTTTAGGAGCAACTGATTATCAAGCCGGAGAACTTTGTACGTTAGCACAATATTGCTACTGGGTGTTCGGTTACTCGCAGATGAGAGAGATTATCAATCATACCGGGGAACCAGGAATACTACACTCAGATCTAGCAGCTGAGGTTCTCGGACTATCTCTTCCTGAATTTCTCTCAAGACTTAAAGCTAAAGATAAACAGGCAAAGGATTTTCGATACGCTTCAAAGTCTATCAATTTCGGTCGACCAGGAGGCATGGGAACTCCTAAGCTTATAATTACAAATAGAAAGAAGAACGCAGGATTTACTTTATGTGAAAACGGTCCTGCAACTAATAAAAAGGGTGAGACGGGCTATTGGGGAATTCGTTACTGCATTCTAGTAGGAGGAGCTAAGCAGTGTGGGACGGAGAAGATTTTGACATGGAAAGACAGAGCCTGCGCCCCGGTTTGTGCTACTTGTGCCGAAGTAGTTGAGAATATCCTTACCCCTGCCTATTTTCGCCGCTACCCGGAAGTGAAAGACCTTCACAGGTGGGTTGCCGACAAGATAGATCGGGGAGAGCCTTCACCTTGTGCTGTTTGGGACCCAGAAGTCGGTGCGCCGAAGATTGTTCGCCTGAGAGGAGGGTGTGACTTCCCCTCGTTTGCAAACAACGTCTTTCAGTCCATGCTGTCAGATGTTATCAAGCATGCATACGTAGCGATGACCAAAGAGTGCTATCTTGGCGTAAAGTCTGACGGTTCGCCGTCGCCGTTGGCAGGATGTAGAATACCTATTGTTATGCATGATGAGCCTTTGTCGGAGCTGATCTTGAGGACAGCACACTTGTCGGCTCCTAGAATTGCAGAAATCATGATGACTTCTGGACAAACACTAGCTCCTCATGTTAAATGGAAGGCTGAAAGTGCGATAGCTTTTAGGTGGTCAAAAAACATGGAACCCGTTTACAATGACGGAATGCTTGTGCCGTGGGAGTCGGAGAAGGTGGCAGCATGATCGAAGTCGATGTCTCAGACTGGAGGCCATGTCCTTTTTGTGAAGGCAGATATGGCAAGGACGATACTGGAAAAGCCCTGTGCCATACTATTCCACCTTGTAACGAGTACGTCGACTTTGAGGCGAGAGACTTCTTGGTTTTAGCTAACAGGGCTGAGGAAAAGGCCAGGAAGATGAATTGATGTTACGAGAATGGAAAGATCTTACCGACAGAGAGCAAAAAACTGCTCTTGATGTTCTTCACGAAGCGCGCCAGATGTGGAGCAAGCTGCGTGCTTTTGAGGTCGATCGTGAAGAACTGTTAGAAGTTGCTATTCAGTTCGTGGATAACTCTAGGAGAAAATTTGAAAAAGGTATCAAAGATAACAGCAAGAAAAACGGCCACAAAAACGGGAAAAAATAAGGCAGCCAAGCCAGCATGGTACGAACTCTCTCCTAGTTGTAGAGGAGGTCTTTATAGATTTATGAGGCAGGAGAAAGACAGGCTTTTTTATTTTGATTCAGATGTGGAAGACACCTATCGTGCAGCTTTGGAGGTGTTGAGGTTGGCAGTGAGCGATGAAAACGTTAAGAACGCTATTGCTAGAGCTGTATTTAACAGGCGTTGGGGTTAAAGATAATGTATTGCAACTACTGTGCAAAGCAGACTAATAAAACTTGCCGATGCGACAGGTTAATTCGTGGCGAAGATAAAAGTAATCTTGTAACTGAGCAGACTAAGCCTATGGAAGAAAGATCTTTTTTGCCAGTAGTATGGAACCTAGTACTTGAAGATATGAAACTACGCGATCAAATAGGCAGGCAACGCTACGGTACGCCGTTGCAACCTTTCAACGGACGTGACGCTCTTGTAGACGCCTATCAGGAAGCACTCGATTTAGTTGTCTATCTGAGACAGGCCATCTGGGAGCGTGATAACAAAAAGGAAACACCGTGACAAAAGCACAACTTCAGGTTCAAGAGTTTCACAGAGAAGTCGTAGGCAGTCCTACTTCGCCAGCAACTCCACAACTACGCGACTCGGAGTTGAGAGCAAGGCTCATTCTTGAAGAATCTTTTGAGACAGTCGTAGCCCTGGTAGGAGCCAAAAAAGCGATTTCGCTTATTAAACACGAACTAGATTCGTTACCTAGAACGAGCAGCAAACCGAGTTTGATTGAGACGATAGACGGTCTGTGTGATTTGTGGTATGTGTTACTTGGAACCGCAGAGACTATAGGAATCGATCTTGAGCCGTTCATGGACGAGGTTCACCGATCGAACATGCTAAAGAAAGGTGCCGGTGTAGACAAGTACGGAAAGCAGTTGAAACCAAAGGGATGGAAGCCGCCTGATATTGCCGGGGTGCTTTGTGCTTATCTTGCAGGTATCGGACCTCTGATGGGCCAATGGCCAGGAGAGGAGAGCGACGACGAAGTTTTCGACGCTCTTGAGAATGATGACTGACACTCTAGCGGTAGACCCAGGAATCCGTGGATGCGGAGTAGCTCTATTTATAGAGGGCAAACTTTTAGAAGCAACTTATATAAAAAACCCTGTTAAAAAAGGCAATGACCCCGAAGTAAGCGCAAATATGGCTTACGAAGTTTTTGCCTGGTATTGCACTCAGATAGAAAAGTTTCCGGTTATCGATATAGAGCTGTTGTTAGAAAAACAGCAGACATATGGAGGTAAGGCAGCCAGAGGCGATGCTAATGATTTATTTCCTTTAGCTGCAATAAACGGAGCGTTGGTTGCTTATATTAAGTCGCGTCGAACGATTTCTTATTTCCCTCGTGAGTGGAAGGGGAATGTAAACGCTGATATTATGATAGAGCGAATTAAAAGCAGGCTTACTACTGAAGAAATGTCGACGGTGATGTTGACGTCCGCGAAAAGCCTGCATCACAATATTTGGGATGCTGTTGGTATAGGTCTATATCATTTATGTCGGTTAGAGAAGACGAGAATAATCCATAGGGAGTAAGATCTTGTCCAATAAGGAAAAGGCTGGGTATATTTTTTGGATATTTATTTCTTTATTGGCAGGACTACTTAATATAGCAGGTGAAGGAACATTTTCTAAAGTTGTAGCCGCATTAGGCTTTTTTCAAACAGGAACATGGGTCATGTTAGCGGCCGTAACTTACCGCGACTCTAAAAAATAAATTTGACATTAAAATGCTTGTTAGGCATACTAATATGGTGACGATCAGAACGAAAAAGGCACAGCCGAGACACTTGGACGCGTCGCGCGTCATATGGGGATATAGCGGCCACCCCTTGATCAAGTTTAATTGGGAGGCTGCCAGACCCTAGTAGAACCTAAATAGGGAAAACTAGAGGTCGGGCGAGACGAAAGTTCTCCCGGCCTTTTTTGTTTTCGGGTCGTCCTCTGGGAGGACGTTGGTTTCCAAAACCGACTAGCAGGGTTCGATTCCTTGACGACCCGCCATAACAGTGTGAAAAAATAGGTGTTTTACGAATTTTGTTGACTGATAAGTGACGGGGTGATAGACCACTAGAGAGGTGGGGCTAGCTGTAAACTAGTCGTTCTTTTGAGCCAACCGAGTGCGACTCTCGGGCACCCCACCTAGCTTGGCGAGTCTTAGTAGCGAAACGCGAACGGCCGTGTAGCCAAGAAGTAGTTGATTTTGAAAACAAAATAGTCGACGACGAAAACAGACCTTGGTCTATATCAAGGTCTTATGCGTGTGTGATGTTTAACGGTAGCATGACGGTCTTCCAAGCCGCCTGTAGGAGTTCGAATCTCCTCACACGCTCTATTCCGGTGTCGTCTAATGGTAAGGCGCAGGTCTTTGAATCCTGCTATAGTGGTTCGATCCCACTCGCCGGAACTTTGTTTCTCGGGGATCGTCTAACGGTAGGACGATAGATTCTGAATCTATCTATCAAGGTTCGAATCCTTGTCCCCGAACCACGCCTGTGTAGCACAATGGTAGTGCAGCGGTTTTGTAAACCGAAGGTTGGAGGTTCAAATCCTCTCGCAGGCTCCAACTCGCTTTATTCCAGCGTATCATAATGGAAATGAACCCGACTGTTAATCGGGGATATGTACGTTCGAGTCGTGCCGCTGGAGCCATGGCGCCATCGTACAATGGCAGTACCACGGTTTTTCACACCGTTTACGAGAGTTCGATTCTCTCTGGCGTCACCATTTCCGAGTGTAAGTCAGCAGCAGACGGCATGCTTTGGGAGCATGCAGCCGGGGGTGCAAGTCCCTCCACTCGGACCAATTTAAAATCCGCCGTTAGTTCAATGGGAGAACGCTTTCCTGATTAGAGAGAGGTTGAAAGTTCGACTCTTTCACGGCGGACCAAGATAGGAGAACGTCATGGCTAGGAGAAGCATCGCAAAGACCGCGATTGAGGGCGGTCGTCACGGTACCTGTCGTTCTGCAGAAGATGAAGCAGACCGTCGCGAGCGACGTGCCTGGAGGGACTACTGCCGCCGCGCCTCCTATGATTTTGATGTCGAGGACCCTGCCGGAGTGTCTTTTGCTGCACCGTACGAGACTGGTCGGCAATACCGCGAGTTTGATGACAAACTGAAGCCTGTCAAACGCTGGCTCGAATCTCAGGTAGGGAGACCTTGGGACCACATTAAAAGTGATGTGGTAGCGCTATTCGATAATCGTACTACGGCCGGGCGACACATTATTGAACACGTGAAGTGTTTTGTGTCGCTTCCTACAGATCAGCATAGATACAACCCATATCCACCCTACCCAGGTAAGTTGTATGTTGATGAGCACGGCGTGTTGCGACAGGCACCTTGGATGTCACGTAAGAAATGGTATGCATCTAGGTGATATGGTGACGTTGGTGTAGCGGCACTGCACGTTTGCCTGTGGAGCAAAAGGTATGGGATCGACACCCATACGTCACCCCAACGCACGCGAGGTTCCCTGGAGGGAACGCCGTCCTGTCACGACGGAGTGGACGGGTTCGATTCCCGTCGCGTGCGCCACGCCCCGGCAGCTCGAAGGTCGAGCGTCCCGCTGAAAATGGGAAGGTGAAGGTCCAATTCCTTCCTGGGGCACAAACGGGAAGCCCGCTGAAGCGGAAGACTGGTTTGCAACCAGACTGTGAAGGGTTTGATTCCCTTGCTTTCCACCATATACGCGTATAGCTCAATTGGAAGAGCACTCGGCTACGAACCGAGAGGCTGTGGGTCCGAGTCCCTCTACGCGTACTATTGTCCTCGTAGCTCAACTGGAAGAGCAAGCGCGTCCTAAGCGCGAGGTTGCGGGTTCAAATCCCGCCGAGGATACCATGCGACAGGCACTTGAGCCGAGTCCGGCGCCATAGTACAATGGTAGTACCACGGTTTTACACACCGTTTACGCGAGTTCGATTCTCGCTGGCGTCACCATTTCCGAGTGTAAGCCATCGGACCAATCGGCATTGACAAACGACTTTGACAAACAACATTGACAAACAACAACGATAAACAACAATGATACTGACCTATAAATATCGTCTAAAAGGTAAGCGTACTATTAGGCAGCTAAAGCAATTTGCTTTCGCGTTGAGGACAAGCTACTAGCTCCTGACGTAGCCGTAGGCATAGACTTAGGTCTAAAGAGCCTTGCAACTCTCAGCAACGGCGAAAAAATCGACAATATAACAGCCTATAGACTGGCACTATATTTGGTGTGATAGAATAGAAGGGAGGTTAAAGTGCAAACGCTAGTCTTAGACGTAGGATACCAACCACTTAGTCGAGTTCCTTGGGAAACTGCAATTGTATGGGTTTTGGAACGCGTTGTAGAGGTTGTCGAATCTTATCCAGACAGATATATCAATACTGTCAGTTGGCGTGTAAATATGCCTTCTATAGTTCGATTTGTAAAGCCTATTGTAAAGAAGCGAGCAATCAAGTTTAGTCGACACAGCGTCTACGCACGTGATAAAGGACGATGTCAGTATTGCTCTAAGTTTGTTTCTCGTAATGAGTTTACATATGATCACGTAATCCCTAGATCACAAGGCGGCATTACATGTTTTGAAAACGTAGTTGTAGCTTGCGTTCCTTGTAATCAAAGAAAAGCCGGTAGGACACCTGGTCAAGCCGGAATGCGTCTTTTATCTATTCCTGTTAGACCTAAGAAACTTCCAGACGTGCCTTATAGAATTCGTTTTACAAATGACATGCCTTCTTCGTGGAAAGAGTGGATCAGATCGGCAGTTTATTGGGATTCTGAATTGGACGACGGAGGGTGAACCGGGATGGTCTCGGCACTGTCTTGAAAACAGAGGGTGCTTAACGGCATGGCGTTCGATTCGTCCGCCCTCCTCCACCTCCCCCGAGCCGCAGCGGTCTCTGCGGCGCTCCTGGAAGGTAAACCACACCGGGTGTGGGCTTGTTTCGAAAACAATGCGAGCTAAAGCTTGGAGTTCGACTCTTCTGCCTTCCTCCAATGGAAGATTAACCGGCAAGGTAGCCGGCGCCGATTGCTAATCGGTAGGAGCCAAAAGGCTTGGGGATCGTGCCCTCAGTCTTCCGCCAAATTTCGTCGTCGACTAACGCTCTGCGGGCTGGACGCCCAGCGAAGCCTTCTAAGCTTTGCGTCGATAGGTTCGATTCCTATGCAGAGCACCATCGACCAATAGCTTAATGGTTTAAAGCACTTGCCTTATAAGCGAGAGATGATGGTTCGATCCCATCTTGGTCGACTACTTGATAGGGTAGAGGCACTATAATGTTACTGACCTATAAATATCGTCTTAAAGGTAAGCGTACCATTAGGCAGCTAAACACACAAAAGCATCTAGATACTGATTTAGACTGGTTTGCAGAAATAGTGTTAGACACTTGACCTCTCCCTAAAGCTATGCTATCTTTAGTATCAGGTGACTGACGTCCCTCGTCGGACCTCGACGAAAAATCAAGCCGGTATATCCGGTCTAGCCCCAGGTAGTTAAACTCCCTGGGGTTTTTCTTTTTTACCTTTTTGGTTGACGATAACTAAGTATTTCGCTAGGCTTGTTGACGTAGGGGGAGGACGTCTTGATCGACAATAGCGACAAGCCGATGAGGCACGAAAATTATTTGGCAATGGCATCCGAATGTCAAAAACTTACTGCCGAAAATTTAAAATTGAAAGAAAAGTTTAGTCGTAAGCCTTCGATTACTAAGAACGAATTGACAGCAATAACAACCGGTATTGGCATCACTACTACTATATTTACTAGCGGTTTTATTACGTATATGAGCGCTGCAAGGGTTGAAAACACAACTCCTATAGACGCAAGTGCGTCTGAAGTAAGAACCACTCCTTGTTATTTCGTTCGTCATAAGTTGGACGAAGGTATCGATAAGAATTTAGAGCCATGGGACGACTGGTACATTTTTAAGTCCATGTGCGAAGGTTGTGAAAATAGAGTCGTTTATAGTTCTCCCAAATTTAAAACCAAAGACGAAGCCTGGAATTTTGCTAAGAGCTGGCATTTAGAGATGTGCAAATGAGGGAGAGACATAAGTGCTTCACTTATTGATAATTGGTATCTTTTTGTCTCAGGCGCCAAAATCGTCTCAGGAACCAAAGATAGTCTTCTATCACTGCGTCAGCGAAGACGACGAATGCCTTATCGAAGAAGAGCTTGACGAGTACAAGGGATTGGATTGCTATATCGATAACACGATTCCGGTGCAGGCGTGTTTCGAGAAGAAATCGAAGTAAATGCGCGTTTTGTTTCTAGATATGGACGGTGTCGTAAACTCTTCAGACTTTTTTGAAGTGTTTAGCAAGACGCAGTATCGTAAAGCAAGAGGTATAGCTAAAGCCAAGGGAAGATTAAATAACACGTTTGTCGATATGATAGATCCGAAAGTCGTAACTCTTCTAAATCAGATAATCGAAAGTTGCAATTGTAGCGTCGTTAGTAGCTCTTCGTGGAGAACTATTTTTACGCCTAAAGAGATAACTTTGATGCTGAAGGAAAAAGGCTTTAAAGGAGAGATAATAGACAGGACTCCTGATCTAATGTGTGAACGTGGAGACGAGATTCTAGAGTGGTTGAACAAGCATCCTGAAGTAAAGTCTTTTGTAATTCTAGATGATGGTGATGACATGGGAAAGCTACTACCTAGGCTAGTCCAGACTACCTTTCAAAAAGGGCTTCAACTTGAGCACGTTAGAAAGGTGTTTGATCTTTTTGATGGAGATGTTAAGTGAAGTGGGAGGATTCCGCCGTCAACTTTGGTTTCGTCTTCAAGAAAGAAGTAGACGTTCTAACGCTAGAGTATCTAGCGCTTGGATGCGATTTAATGAGAGCGTCTCATATGGCTTGTATGGAAGTTTTAAGTAGCTACGAGGAGCACGACAAGAAGGAAGACGAAAAGAGGAAGAATAAGGAGAGGAGATAGCAATGGGCCATGCTTATCGGAATTGTTGAAGGTAAGCGTACCATTAGGCAATCAGGTCATTAGGGGAGAAGCAAAGTGAAACTTATCACAAGTAACCTCAAAGTCGGCGGCTGGCGTGGCGTCTTTGGCTGGCTGTTATGGCTATTTCTAGGATACGAAAGAAAGCCAAGATGCGCAGCTTTTTATAGCCACGCTTGGGACAGCAGGTGTGTAGGTCTTGCAGACCCTAGATGTCTGGGTGGAAATTGTACCAAGTGCTGTAACGAACTTTGCAAGGACAGGTGTAGGCACAGAGGCTGGACGGTTATGAAGGGAGGTGTGTCGTGACGGACGACGGCAATGAAGATGATCCTATTATCTTACGTTTTGCTATATTTTTTGCTAAAACGAAGCACGAAGGACAATATTACAGGTACGGTGATCACAACACACCTTATACATTTCATCTAAACGCTGTTGAAAAGGTTCTTAGACGGTTTAATGTTATTGATAAACACTTACTAGCAGCCGCTTGGCTTCATGACGTCTTAGAGGATACAGACACCACACGCGACGAATTGGAGTCGTCTTTTGGTTCTATAGTTTCTTCTCTTGTACGGGCTGTAACAACCGAACCGGGACCTAGTCGTAAGAGTCGTGTAAAAGCGACTTATCCTAAGATTGTATCGTGCCCTTCCGCTATTGTTTTGAAGTTAGCTGATAGAATTGCTAACGTAGAGGCTAGTTTAGAAACAAAAAGCAAGAAGTTCTTTGATATGTATAAGAACGAATACGACGAGTTTAAGAGGGCTCTTTACAGCAAAAACTGTTGCTGTAGAAATGTGGGCACATCTTGATCGCTTATTTGAGACAAAGTCATGATCGAATGGGTTAGCTTTAGGAGAAAATCGTGATCGAACTTGAAGCCTTCGGCTGGGGCATGATCGGCTCAGCAATTTATTTAAGCAGTTTAGTAGTTATAGAGGCTTTAGCAGACTGGTTGATCAAATGAATGAAAAACGTCAAAAAATGATATCTTTTCGTGTTGACGAAGAGGTATTAAGGGCGTTACAAGAAATAGAAGACGACGTAGGAAGCGACGTAATCTCTAAGCGGAAGCGTTCTGTAGCGATACGACGAGCTATTTTAGAGACAAGAGATAGGCTTCCTAGGACAAAAATATAAAGGAGGCCCCCCATGCTCTACGAAATCAAGCACCGCCACACCGACAAGGTCCTATACTCCGCCGAAGGAGACTCCCTCGCCGAGGTACTAACCAAGGCCGTCCGCGAGGGCGCGGACCTGAAGGGCGCGGACCTGAAGGACGCGGACCTGACGGACGCGGACCTGTGGGGCGCGAACCTGGAGGGCGCGAACCTGAAGGACGCGAACCTGTATCGCGCGGACCTGTGGGGCGCGAACCTGAAGGACGCGGACCTGTACGGCGCGAACCTGACGGGCGCGTACCTGAAGGACGCGAACCTGACGTACGCGTACCTGGCGGGCGCGAACCTGACGGGCGCGAACCTGAAGGGCGCGAACCTGACGTACGCGGACCTGTACGGCGCGAACCTGAAGGGCACGATCCTGTCTAAGGCGAATCTCGACGCTATCCAGGTCGACTATTACGACGTCCTCTCTAGGGCGCCGGACGAGGTCCCGGCGCTCCTCCAGGCGCTTCGCGACGGTAAGATCGACGGTAGTACGTACGAGGGAGAGTGTGCGTGCTTGGTGGGGACGATTGCCAAGGTGAGGAAGGTTAGTTATACGGACATGGAGACCTTGAAGCCGGATTCGTCGCGACTGGCGGAACGGTGGTTCCTGGCTATTAAGAAAGGGGACACGCCGAAGACGAATCCGGTCGCGGCTTTGGTGGAAACGTGGACGGAGGAGTGGGTGAGG
>Ga0209579_10000243_pt1 | contig 71178 bp, 64 predicted proteins | sample Coa_R1_2_FD_187152 | JGI IMG/M metagenome (GOLD analysis project Ga0209579, IMG submission 187152) | Surface soil microbial communities from Centralia Pennsylvania, which are recovering from an underground coalmine fire - Coalmine... | ecosystem: Environmental > Terrestrial > Soil >...
CGTGGACGGGCCTTCCGGGCCGGGTTGGCGTCTCGGAAATCAGGCAAAGCGAACGAGAAGACGAGTTGCAGCGCAGTTTCGAGACGGGGCGCGCGCAGGGAGTGGAAGAGGGGCGCGCGCTGGAGCGCCAGGCCCGGTCGTCCGAGGAAGCATCTGCGGAGGAGCGGAGGGCCACGGAGTTGTCCGGCCTCGTAGCTCGATTCTCAGCCGATCGCGACCGCTTCTTTGAGCAGGCTGAACCCGAGGTCGCAAAACTGGCATTGGCGATCGCCGCTCGTATTCTTCGCCGCGAATGTTCGGTGGATCCGCTGCTCCTCAGCGACGCGGTGCGCACGGCTCTCGGCCGATTGTCCGATTCAACCGAGGCTCGCCTTCGCGTTCCCGCCGCGGATTTTGAACTGTGGGCTGAGACGATTCGTCATCTTCCGAAGCTCCGTATTCGGCCCACAGTCGTCGCGGACGGCGCCATGTGCACGGGCGACTGCGTCATCGAGACCAGGGCGGGCACGGCAGACGTGGGCCTTTCCGCGCAGCTTGATGAAATGGAGCGCGGTTTGTTCGGTGCCACGCGGAATCACATCGATCATTCGCAATCCGCCAACCAGGATGGGGGTAGTCCTCCCGAGGTTCATGCATGAGCCCGCTTCTCGCTTCCTATTTCGAGGCGCTCGAGCACGCTCGGCCGTGGAGCTGGCGCGGCCGCGTCGTCGAATCCGGCGGACAAACCATCGAATCCGCCGGACCGCCCGCATCTGTCGGCGAGTGCTGCGAAATCCTCGACCGGTTTGGCCGCGTGCATCAGGCCGAGGTGATCGGCTTCCGTCGTGCAAACGTGGTTGCCATGCCGCTGGAATCGATCCAGGGCCTTCAGTTCGGCGACGTGGTGATTGCGCGAGGTACGCGTCCGGAAATTCGAACGGGCCCTGGGCTGATCGGGCGCGTTTTGAACGCGCTCGGCGAACCAATCGACGACGGACCGGAAGTCGACGGAACCGAGGCATTGCGGCTGGAAGGCACGGTCCGTTCGCCGCTTGATCGGCAGGCGATTCGCACGCCGCTGGGCACCGGCATTCGCGTGATTGACGGGCTCCTGACAGTGGGGAGAGGCCAGCGCATCGGCATCTTTGGCGGTTCGGGCGTGGGAAAGAGCACGCTGATTGGCATGATGACGCGCAACACCGAGGCGGATGTGACGGTGGTTGCATTGGTCGGGGAACGTGGCCGGGAGGTCGGCGAATTCCTTTCCGATTCGCTGGGGAAGACGGGCCGGGCACGTTCGGTGGTCATCGTTTCCACATCGGACCAATCGCCGCTGATGCGCTTTCGCGCACCGCTCGCCGCAACCACGATCGCTGAGTATTTCGCTGCGCAGGGCAAACATGTGCTGCTCGTTCTCGATTCGCTGACGCGATTTGCCATGGCGGCGCGCGAGATTGGCCTCGCCGCCGGTGAACCTCCCACCGCCAAGGGCTACACACCGTCCGTCTTCACGCGGATGGCCAAGCTGGTGGAGCGCGCTGGTCAATTCCGTACAGGTTCGATTACCGCCTTCTACACCGTTCTGATGGAGGGCGATGATCGGCAGGATCCAATTGTGGACGCAGTTCGTTCCTTGCTGGATGGCCACGTGGTGCTGTCGCGCGCGTTGGCGGCCGAAGGATGGTATCCGCCGGTTGAAGTGCTCGATTCGATCAGCCGCCTCATGCCCGCGGTCACTACAGCGGATCATCGGGAGCAGGCAGCGCTGGTGCGCCGGATGGCGGCCGTGTATGCGAAGTCGGAGGACCTGGTCCGCATCGGGGCCTATAAACCCGGTTCCGATCCTGAAGTGGATCGAGCGCTGCGCGCGCACCAGCTGGTGAATCCGTTTTTGACCCAAACCGCCAGCGAGCGCTGCTCACTTGGCGAAAGCTGCCGACGCCTGGCCGAACTGGCAGAGGAGATGTAACCCCATGCCGGTTTCGCGTTCTCTGCTGCGGCTGCTCCGGGTAAGGGAACTGGAAGAGGAGCAGTGCCGATCTATCCTGGCAGCGGCGGCTGCCGAGTTGATACTGCTCGAAAGCGCGCGGGACGCCGCACGCGAACGTGCCCGCAGGGGCCGTTCCCTGATGGTTGCGAGCGCTCAAAGCGGTGATCTCGCCGATCGGATTGCCGGAGCCGAAGAGGTCCGATGCGGAGTCGGTAGCACTGAGTTCCTGTCGGTTCGCATTCGCTCGGTCGAGCTGCGGGTCGCGGGGTTGCGCCAGAGATTTCTTGTCAAGCGAACCGAACGGCGGCAGGCGGAGACGTTGATCGAGGACGAACGGCAACGGGACGCGGTCGAGCAAAGCCGCAAAAGTCAACAGGCGCTGGACGAATGGCATCGGACGAGGCAGTGGCGCGCCGAGGCCGGCAAGAAGCATTGAAGGAATGCGCGGCAAATGCATTCGGCGGAGGACTGTATGACCTTAGCCGAATCGGTTACCGGATTGAATAAATCATTCCAAATCGGAGCGCGTGCTTCCTGAACCCGTTTTAACCCAGCTGGCGCATCTTTGGTACGAGTCCTGCAAGTTTTCGTGTCATGACTGCCGCAACCATTCCAATTGCGCGTCCGGAAGTACCCTTCCCGGGAAACGGAGCGCGATTCGCAGGGGCGTTCAAGAAATCCAGCGCCGTGCCTGCGATTGTTGGCGAGGCGGAGTCCCCGCAGTACTCTGGCGTCCAAACTGTGCACTCGGCCGAAGCGTTTGCGGAGGCAATGCGCTGCCTGAACGGAGACGACGGCCCGGCAACGCCGCTGAAGAACACTCGTGCGCAGACCGCCAACGGAATCATTCGGAAGCCTCTCAACGATCCCATGAAGGCCGCGCCGCGGGCCCCCACGGAACATTTCCCCGCTACCGCAGTTCGTGAGGGAAGAACGAAGGACTTTGCTGCCGCCCCGCGGAATGGGGTGCGTCCCGCAGCACGTGATGCCGTCACGCGAGAAGCGCAACATAACCTTGGATCCTCATCCGAAAGAGGGACGACACGCCCGAATCGCGCATTGGAAAAGGCAAGCGATGCTTCTTCCACCGCAATCGTCCCGGTCGGCTTACCCGTTTTTTTCGACGTCATGCCCATCGCGAGCGCTGCCATGCCAACCGCGCCGAAAGGACCGCTTTCTCTCGAGGCGGGACGCGGTGCTGCGCAGCCTGAGAAGAGCGCAATTGAGTTGCCGAGGCAAAGGGAAAAGGACCGGGAGGCATGGGACGATGAATCCAGCGACCTTTCGATGCGAGCCGCCAATGAGGGGGCGAAGGACCAGGGAACCGGTGCGCGCTCGGAACCCGAGCAGCGAGCTTCAGCGGCGATGAAATCGGATTCGTCGCCGGCAACGCCGGGCATTTCCTTTCCTGCGCCGGCGACGGCAATCCATCTCAATCGGGACGCAACGCAAGCAGCGGTTCCCTCGGAGCATGCAGCAGCCGGTTCCACGCTTCCGTCAACGCAGAGCCAAGCCTGGCAGGGAATGCGCGGAGATGCCGCAAAGGCGTCGAAGCATCCGGACTCGCAGCCTGCATCTCAAACCCTTCAATCCGCCGGCCTCGTCCTTCCAACTCAAAGACAGCACCCTGTCTTGTCGGCGGACGCGCCGGCGTCATCAGCAGTCAACATTGGTTCGCGAGATTCCGGTTTCGCAAGCATCCCCGGATCGCCTGCCGGGCAGGCCATTACAGCGGCCGATCGCACCCCCACAACGGTCTGGACGCATGCAGGCCCGCGTCAGGCGGAGGCGGGTTATCAGGATGAGCAGCTGGGCTGGGTGGCAGTGCGGGCGCAGATGGGTACAGATGGAATTCACGCCACTCTCGTTCCCGACTCGGCCGAATCGGCGCAGGCGCTCACCATTCATCTTGCCGGTTTGAGCGCACATCTCATGGAGCAGCGTATGCCGGTGTCAACGCTGGCGCTCAGCTACTCCGATCCATCCGGCGGCCACACGGGGATGGGACCGGGTGGCGGGCAAGCCAACGACCAGGCGCGCCAGCCGCCTCCGCGAGAGGCGAGTGTCGCGCGCTTCGCTGGTCGAATTTCAGAAGCTGGTCTATCGTCCGCCGCTGCCGGACTGATGGGCGGACTTCCGGAAATCATTCCCGGTGGAGGCACGTATGTGTCCGTCATCGCATGACGGGACATCCGCCTTCTGTCGCGGATGCAGGAGAGAACGCAGCACCTCGAGGAGGAAACCATGGCAGCACTAGCGGGAATTCTGCAACACATGCCGACGGCGCAAGCTTTGCCTGGCGCGACGGCAATGGATAGTTCGTCAGGTGATTCAGACACAAGCGCAAGCGGAAACTCAGCCACGATTTCGGCGAATGATTTTCTGACTTTGCTGGTGACCGAAATGCAGAACCAGGATCCCACGGCGGATACCGATCCGAATGAGTACATCAATCAGCTCGTGAATGTAAACAGCCTCGAACAGCTCATCGACATTAACCAGACGCTTTCGACGGCGATGGGCAGCACTTCCGCGACAGGCGGCGTCGCGCAGGCCGGGACGGTTGCGCAAGCGGAGGGCGCGGAAGTTGCGCCGTCGATTGCGAACGGATCCGTACCGGCCGCCGCCGCGAAGCCCTACGTCGTGGATGGAAATCTCGGCACGCCGACATTCAGTCCGGCAGCTCAGCGCGTGGCGCAATCACTGGGCGGCGTGCAGCACTGAACCTGGACCGGGCCGGCTGCATCCGGCCTCTACTCATCAAAGAGGAGCAAACACATGGCAAGCTTTTCGATTCCGCTGACCGGTTTGAACGCCGATTCGACGGCTCTCAACACCATCGCGAATGATCTTTCGAATATGAACACGACGGCGTTCAAATCGCAGTCGACCAATTTCGCCGATCTCTTCTATCAGGAAATCGGGTCCACCGGATCCGGTGATCCGATCCAGGTGGGTGCCGGTACGCAGGTGGCATCGAACGAGACCGATTTCTCACAAGGTTCCATCAATTCCACGAGCAATCCAACCGATGTCGCGCTCAACGGCAACGGCTTCTTTGTGGTGGACGACGGCAACGGCGGCACCGAATTTACGCGGGCAGGGAACTTCTCGCTTACTTCGGCGGGCGACCTGGTCACATCCGGCGGATTCAGCGTGATGGGCTATCCGGCCCTGAACGGCGTGGTGAACACCAATGCGCCGCTGGTTCCCCTTAACATCCCCATCGGCGTCGTGCAGCAGCCACAGGCAACCACCAGCCTCAGCATGACGGCCAATCTCGATTCCTCGTCGACACCCGGGACGCAGTTCCCGGCGCAGGTCACGGTGTACGATTCGCTCGGTTCGCCGCACCTGGTTACTGTCACGTACACGGAGACAGCGACGAACACGTGGGACTACTCCGCCGGCCTGCCCGCCGCCGACTTTGCGTCAGGGGTTTCGACTCCCGTGACCGGCACTCTCACGTTCGATGGCAATGGCAACTTAATCTCGGTCGCGCAAACCGCGCCGGTTGCTGTTGCCTCCACTCCAGTGGGAACGGCTGCGGGCGATCTCTCGTCGATTCCGCTCAGCTTCACCGGGCTCGCCGATGGCGCTGCGGATCTCAACATGAATTGGAATCTCCTGGGGTCGAACGGCACACCCACCATCAGCCAGCTCTATGCCACTTCCGCAGTCCCATCGACGAACCAGGATGGCTACGAGCCCGGACAGTATCGGACTTTCACCATCGGGTCGGACGGCACCGTGACGGCCGTCTATTCGAACGGACAAAAGGAAGCCGTGGGACAACTGGCGCTCGCCAACGTGAATAACGTGCAGGGCCTGCAGATGATGGGGGACGGCAATTACGCGACGACGCGCGCCAGCGGCACAGCTTCGATCAGCACCTCGGGCACGTCGGGTCTTGGCACGCTGCAGGATGGAGCTCTCGAAGCCTCCAACGTAAATATCTCGGCAGAATTCTCTGACCTGATCATTGCGCAGCGCGCATTTGAAGCCAATTCCAAGACCGTGACGACGTTCGATACCGTCACTCAGGAAACCATCAACATGATTCACTGATTTCAAGCTTTCCTGTCGCGGCGATTCGAAGGGCGGGCAGAATCACTGGGCAGCGGGCGCCGATGCGGGAGGGGCGGCTGTCCAGGCGCCATTCGTGTCTTTAACGACGGTGACCGTGGCTGTCTGGATGGAGGTGTCCGCGCCGATTTTAGGAAAGGTCAATCTGGATTCGGCGGTATTTGCCCAACCGGGGATACCCTCGACTTCGTACTCGTATTTGACGGTGTATTGCGTGGGATTGGAAGGATCGTTGGGAATGGCGCTGTCGATCGCAGTGACATTGAAATGGCCGAAGCAGAAGTTACCGTAGCCGGGCCGGGACGGATCCGGTGTCCAGGCGGGATGTCCTTTGTCGGAGAGATCGTAGTCGTTGACGGGTTTCGATCCGATGACGAAGTGCTTCTTCACTTCGGGAGTCCGAATGAGGAGGCCGGCATCGGTAAGCGCCTCGTAGGCGCGGGCACTGGGATCCTTTGAGGGATCGAGCTGGGCGGGCATCTTGACAGGGCTCGGCCACACGCAGTCGTGGTGGTGCGCGAGAGAGTTGTCGATAGCGGTTGTTAGTTCCGCTTTGTCGACCGTCTTCCGATTGCAGGCGGCTGACGATCCCAAGAGAGCCGCCGCTAACAGCACCAAAATCGTTCGCTTGCTCATCTCTTTCTCCTGAGCGTTTCGATGCGGGCAAAGGGCACCGATGTGGTTTGCACTTCGTGCAACAGCGAATTATCGCACCTTCACCTCCACAAACAGTCCTTTTGCGTGTGCCAGAATGTTTCCCGATTCATCCAGGATATGCGCGTCGGTCCAGATCTTGCGTCCTTCGGCTTTCGCCACGCGACCCTCCATGCGAATTGGCGCCTTCGAGGGCACGGGCCGGCGGTAGTCCACTTCCATGTGCCGTGTCATTGCGATTCGTCCGTAGGCGCGGACGGCCTTGCTCATCGTTTCATCGAGCAGGGTGGCGATGATGCCGCCGTGCAGGAATCCGGTCGGCCCCTCGAACCGGTCCGGAATCGTCGCGGGGCACACCACGGTTCCATCTCCCGCCTTCAGAAATTCGAGTTGCAGCCCGCTGGGGTTAGCCGGCCCGCAGCCGAAGCACCGATTCTGCGCGGTATGCGCCATCGGGGTCAGGTTGTCTTCGTGGATCTTCATGCCGGCACGGCCTCCCCGGCCAGCACGCGGGCGAAGACGGCGGCATCGACATTGCCGCCGGTCAGCACCATGCCGATCCGCCTGCCGCGATTCCTTTCTTTTTCCTTGAGCGCTCCTGCCAGCGCAGCTGCGGCGGCACCCTCGGCCAGATTGTGTGTGTCCTGGTAGAGCGCGCGCATCGCTGACTCGATCTCCTCCTCCTCGACTTCAACGATCCGCGCCACGTTGTTCCAGATGATCTCCATGGCCGCCGCATTCGGCATGCGGCAGGCAAGGCCGTCGGCAATCACCGTGCGCGCTGGCGCCTCAACCACGCGACGCTCTCTGAAGCTCAACGCATACGACGGCGAGGCCGCTGCCACCACACCCACGATTTCCGTCCCGAGTTTAAGGGCATTTCGAGCGGCCGAGACGCCCGAGATCGACGATCCGAGCCCGATCGGAACGTACACCGCATCCAGCCCTGGCGTGCCCTCAAAGAATTCCAACGCGTAGGTCGCCGTGCCCATTACCAGGCGCTCGTGAAATGAATCAACCATGGCCAGTCCGCGCTCTTTTGCGAGTTGGCGCGCGAACTCCAGAGACGCCTGAAAATCTTGTCCCTCTTCGATCAGTTCCGCGCCTTGCGCCCGCATCGCGCGATTCTTTTCCACGCTGTTTCCATGCGGCACCACAATCGTGCACGCGACTCCGTGGAGGCGTGCGGCCATGGCGACGCCTTGCCCGTGATTGCCGCGGGTTGCCGCGACCACACCATGCAGATCCGGCTGCGTCTTTCTCAGCCAGTCAATGTAGAGGATCGCGCCCCTCAGTTTGAAGGCCCCGACGGGCGTGTGATTTTCGTGCTTGATCCAGGCTTCGGTCCCGAGCCGCTCATTGATCAGCGGCCAAGTGTACTGCGGAGTCGGCGGCATATATCGCGAAAGCAGGTCGCGGGCCTCGTGAATCTGCTGCAAAGAGGGAAGCGTCATGGCTCCAGCATACCCAACCTCTACACTGGAGAGGATGCCTCTTCGGCTCGGAGCCTGCGCTCTCGTCCTTCTTCTCGGCCTGATCTCATCCGGCTGCCGCTCGGCCCCGGAGCTTACTTCGCAGCAAGCGGAAGGAAAGCATCTCTATACGGTTCGCTGCGCGCATTGCCATGAAGACAACGATCTGAATCTGAAGAAGGTCCCGCCCAATCTGCACAACGTGTTTAACCGGACCACGCTGCCCAGCGGGGCGCCGGCGTCCGATGCCAATGTCGCCCGCACCGTCCTGTCGGGTAAAGGGCTAATGCCGGCGTTTGCAGGCAGGTTCACGGACGAGCAAATGGCAGCGCTGCTGGCCTACCTGCATACCGGGCTGCGCTGAGGCCAACAAGCTCATTCGTAGCGAATCGCAGTCATGGGGTCGATGCGGGCCGCCCGCCATGCGGGTACGACGCAGGCCAGAGTTGCTACTGCGGAGAGAACAAAAGTTGCGCCGAGCAGCAGCATCGGATCGCGAACGCTTTCCGCCGCCCAGCTGGCCATCACCTTGTTCAGCGCCAGCGTCAAGACCACTCCTGCCACAATGCCAAGGCCTACGCTGGTCACCGTGGATCGGAAAACGAGACCCAGTACATGGCCCCGGTCAGCCCCAAGCGCAATGCGGATGCCGAACTCATTGGTGCGTTGCACAGCGGTATACGCGACCACGCTGTAGAGTCCCACGGCGGCCAGCGCAAGCGCGAGAAACGCGAAAGCTCCGAAAAGCCATGCCACCAGCTGTCCTCGCGCGTACTCCGGCATTCCGGAGATCCAGTGGTCCAGATCCTTGACATCGTTGATCGTCTGTTGGTTCGCATCCACTGATATGATGGCCGCCCGGATCGAGCGGAGTAGCGCGAGTGGCGATCCATCCGAGCGCACGAGGATCTGCGTGAAACCCCCCATCAAGGCCGTGTAGGGGACAAAGGCCTCCGGCTTGATGGGGCTCGTCAGGCCATCATTGAGTTTGTCGCCGACGATGCCGACAATGAGGAATCCGCTCTCGACCCCCGGCGCAAGCACGACGCCTGTGGGCACCGGCTTTAAGGCCGGCAGCGTGAACGTGTGGCCGATGGCGTCGCCGGAAGGGAAGTAGCGCTTCGCAAAGGTCTGATTGACGACGGCGAGAGCAGCGCCGTGTTTCGTTTCATCCTCGTTCCACATCCGCCCTTGGACGAGTGGAATCCGAAGCACGGGAAAATACTCCTTGCTCACCATGTTGAAGTTGAATTCCTGATCTTGCGACGACGGTTTCCCCATGATCTCGAACTTGATCGTGAATCCGTTCGACGGAGGCGTGGCGTTGCTCGATACGGCGGCCATCCTCACGCCGGGCACCTGAGCCACCTTGGCAAAGAGCTGTTCGAAATCGGCGGCGCGTCCCGCCCACGTGTTATATGCGCCATTGTGCACCGGAATCCCGACAGACATCACGTTGTGCGGGTCGTACCCAAGCTTCATGTGCGCGAGCCTAAGGAAGCCGTCGATCGCCGCTCCAGCGCCCGAAAGCATCAGCAATGTGAGTGCGATCTGCGCCCCAATCAGCACGGAGTGCGTACGGCGCCCTCGCACATCTCCGGTCGTCTTCCGCGTATTCGACTGCATGACCTGGCTGACTTCGGGTCGCGAAAGCTGTAGCGCCGGCCACAGCCCGAAGAGCACGCCCGTACCCACCGCCACGAGAATGCAAAAGATCAGGACCGGCAAATTGATCCGGATGGCCGCCTCATGCGGGAACGAGAACTCCGGCAGGTTGGCCGCGATGAAGCCAACCATCTTGTAGGCCAGCACCAGCCCGAGGGCCGCTCCGGTAATCGAGAGCAGAAGCGCCTCGATCAGCAGCTGCCGGATGATTCTCTTCTGGCTGGCGCCGATAGCCGCGCGGACCGCGAACTCATGCTGCCGCGCCGTCGCGCGAGCCAGCAGCAGAATCGAGACATTGCCGCAACCGATCAGCAGCAGGAGCGCCACCGACCCGAAGAGGAGATAGAGCGTCCCTCCCAGTTCCGTGACAAACTGCTCGTTGAGCCCAACAACATGGATCTTCAGCTTCCCCGGAGGGAAAATCCTCGGCGTCTCGCGGGCAAACTCCTCGAAGAGCGGCTGCAGGGCCGCGTCAGCCTGCGCGTGCGAGATGCCGGTTTTCAACCGGGTGCCCACGTAGTAGTTGTTTGTCTGGTCGCCGGTGATCTTCAGCGGAAGATAGACGTCGGCATCGCCCCAGGCGAATCGTGAACCGGCGACGCCAACGATGGTGTAATTCTGGTGGTCAAGCTGAAGAATCTTGCCAACCACACTGGTATCGCCGACATAGTGCCGCTGCCAGAATTTGTATCCAAGCACCACCACTGACGCCGGATCCTGCCCGTCGATGGCATCGGAGGGCTGCAGCGTGCGTCCCAAAGCCGGTGGCACGCCGAGGAAGTTGAATGCATTCGAGCTGAAATCCGCGGTCTGCACATCCTCGGGGAACTCGCTCCCGCTGATCGTCATGTTGCGGCCGCCCTGCAGGAACGAGTCCTCGACCACGGGCGACTTGCGCAACTGCTGCCATTCCGGTGCAGTGATTCCCAGGAAGCCGCGTAAGTGCCCATCGGGCATGATCAGCCTCATGTGCACCATGCGATCCGGGTCCCTGTACGGATACGGATTCATCAAAATCGCATAGACCACGCTGAATACCGCGGTAGTTGCCCCGATGCCGAGCATCAGCGAAATGACTGCCGTCAGCGTGAAGCCGGGCGATTTGATCAGTTGGCGCGTTCCGAAACGAATGTCCTGCAGCACGGTCTTCATCGAGGCTCCTTCAACGTGAAATTCAAGCGGGCCACTGAAAGCAGATTCCGAATCCGTCGGGGTCTGTGAGATAAAGCTGTTTCATGCCGTACAACGCCACTTTTGGCGGATCGAGTTCCACGCCGAGCGTTTTCAAATGCTGATATGCGCCATCCACGTCCTGGCAGCCAAAGTAAAGGCAGGTATCCCCGTGGCCCGACCACCGCGCGGCATCGGGCGCCGCCGGCACATCCTTGGGGTCATAGGCCGTATTCAGCATGACTGTAGCGTTCGAAAGCGCAAGCATCGCCCAGTTCACATCATCCGGATTCGATGACATCGCCCTGGATCGTCCGGTTACCGTGAATCCCAAAACATCGCGGTAGAAATGGATCGACCGCGGCATGTTGAACACCTGCACCAGGGGCGCAACGCCATTCACTTCGATTGCCATTGCCGCACCTCTATACACAACTGCCATGCGACTGTGGAGCAATCCCGAGCCCAAAGCTGCCCGTTCCAAGTTGTTGATTCAACATCGTCGAAATCCTGCACTCGTCTCGCGCGCTGTCCAATTACGGGGTTTGCTGTTCGCAGGCGGACGCAACGCCGGGCGCCCCGTCGAACGGCCCGGAAGGTGAGTGTTGAATCCCGGAATGCTCTATACTCGAACTTGCCATGGCGACCGAAAAAACCTTCTACCTTGAGACCTTCGGTTGCCAGATGAACGCTCATGACTCCGAAAAGGTCATCGGAACACTTCTTCAGCAGGGCTACCGCCAAGTCGAGTCGGAAGAAGATGCCGGGCTCATCCTTTACAACACCTGTTCCATTCGCGACAAGGCCGAGCAGAAGGTCTTTCATCGGCTCAACGACTACAAGGCGCTTTACAAGGCGGGGAAACGCTTTGGCGTGCTCGGCTGCGTGGCCCAGCAGGAGGGCGAAAAGATCTTCGAGCGAGCCCCCTACGTCTCGCTGGTATCGGGTTCGGCATCGTACCGCAAGCTGCCCGAAATGCTGGCGCGTCTTGAATCGGGCGAGTCGCGCATCACCGGCCTCGACGACCGCCAGACCGAGGAGACCTTCGAAACGGAATTCACGGCGCGGCAGAACCCGTATCGCGGATACATCACCATCATCGAGGGCTGCGACAAGTTTTGTGCCTATTGCGTTGTTCCGTATACGCGCGGCAAAGAACGCAGCCGCGGATCGGCCTCCGTGCTCAACGAGGCGCACCGCATTGCCGACCTTGGCTATACCGAGATCCAACTTCTCGGGCAGAACGTGAACAGCTACCGCGACCCGGAAGGGAAGATGAGCTTCGCTGAACTGCTCGGCGCTGTCGGTCAGGTGCCCGGCATCCGCCGCGTTCGCTTCACCACCAGCCATCCGCGCGACTTCACCCGGGACATTGTCGAAGCCATCGACGCCGTGCCGTCGCTCTGCGACCACGTGCATCTGCCGGTGCAGTCGGGCTCGTCACGCATCCTGAAGCTCATGGCGCGCGAGTACACGCGGGACTGGTACCTCGAACGCATTGCCTGGATCAAGTCGGCCCGGCGGAGGATCTCGCTCTCGACCGACATCATTGTGGGATTCCCAGGCGAGACGCCGGATGATTTCATCGAGACCATGGATCTGCTGAAGGAGGTCGAGTACGACTGTGTGTTCGGATTCAAGTACTCGCCGCGTCCCAACACGCCGGCGCTCACCATGATCGATTCGATCTCCGAAACCGAGAAAGCGCAGCGTCTTCAGGTGCTGCTTGAACGCCAGCGCGAGATCCAAAGATCCAATTATTCGAAACATATAGGGGAAGTAATGGAAGTTATGGTTGAGGGGGCAAATCCCGCGCGCGGCCAGATCGCCGGCCGCAGCAGCCAGAATAAGCCGGTGAACTTCACAACGCCTCAACCGATCGCACCGGCTCCGGGTAGCTATCTCAACGTCAGAATTACAGCATCCTTTCCGAACAGCCTGGTCGGTGAGGCAGTCTAATCAAAGAGGAGGGTGGCAATGGATATCGAAGTTCGGATTCGCGGGCTCATGATGGACCCAGCCACCAACATGCCGATCGTCGTTCTCAAGGACGTCGCGTCCGACACCGTCATGCCGATCTGGGTGGGGATCTTCGAGGCCAACGCGATCGCCGTTGAGATTGAAAAGAACCCGCCGCTGCGCCCGATGACGCACGATCTCACGCGGAACCTCATCCATTACCTCAATGGAGAGCTGGAACGCGTAGTAATTACAGAGCTTAAGGACGATACCTTCTTTGCGACGCTATGGCTGCGCCAGGATAACGAGTCGATCACGATCGATGCGCGCCCGTCGGATGCAATCGCGTTAGCCCTCCGTGCAGACTGCCCGATCTTCGTTTCGGAGCAAGTGATGCAGTCGGCCAAATTGAATACCAGCGGGGCAGCCGAAGGCCCAACCGCCGAGCAGCTCCGCGGCTGGCTCGAGGGCCTGAATGACGAGGATATGGGCCACTACAAGATGTAGGCGCCGAGGAAATATTCGCTCGAATCCAGGCTCGTTCCGCCCGAAAGGCCGCCCAGGCGAACATTCAGAATCAAAAACTGACCCCGATACGGAGGGCTGGATAAGTCCCGTTCTAAGAAGCGGATAGGGAATAAAACTTCATCTTTACAGTTTACAGAATATACGTTATCGGACGTAGTTGAACCAGAAAAATAACCTGGTCCGAAACCTAATCCTTCATCGGCAGCGCCCGCTTGCCCATCGGCACGGCTCCATCTTTGGTCTCGAGAAATGCAAGCCAGGTGTCATTTTGAGCAAGAACCTGGTTCAGTTCGGATTCGCTGAGCACCATGCACGCCGTAGAGAGCGCATCCGACTCCGCGGCTGTATCGGCGAGAACCCAGGCGCGCGATTGCCGCAGAGCGGCCAAGCCGGTGCGCGGGTCAAGGATGTGAGTTCCCTTCACCGCCAGTCCGGAACCGCTTAACGAGACATGCCTCAGAAAGTACCGTTGCGAGGCATTGTCATCCCCCAGGCCGCACGACCAGCCCTGGGCGTCACGAGGCGGATCTCCCGCCAGGATGCTGCTGCCGCCTGAAACCAGCAAAAACGAGGGGCATTCCCACTGATGGAGCACGTCGGCCACGCGGTCAAGAGCAAAGCCCTTACCGATGGCGCCCAGATCGAATTCGAGGCGCCCGCTCGTGCAGCGAATAGAGTGCTCGTCCGGCTGCAGATCCCACTGCGGAAGCGCGCTTTGGGTTTTCAGCGCGGCGGGCGTCGGGCAGAACGCGTTGCCCGTGATCTGCTGCATCCTCTTCGCAACTTGGAGGCAGTCAAAGGCCGGCTCGCTCACGCGCATCGTTTCGCCAGGCTCGAGATGGGCCAGCCGGGCGATGTCACTGTTGGGCCGAAAGCGGCTCAAGCACGATTCCAGGGAATCCACCAGATCGAACGCGGCTTGTGCTGCCTGCGCGGCATAGGTCTTTTCCTGATCGGCAATGCGCGCCTGGAAGTGAGTTGCCATGGCGGCATGCTTGAATGAATGGATCTCAGCCATACACTTTCATTTTGGAGCAGGCGACCACAGCAGAACGAGCACGCCAGGACGCACGCCAAAGAACTCCGGACGAAAATTGCGCAGTCGATCTGCGTATTGCGCTCCTGCTTCGGTTGACGTTACAAAAAAATCCGCATCTGCCACCTGCTGTCCGGGCTGCCAGAAGCCCACCTGCTGAAAATGCCGCAGGTACCACGGCAAAGGCCATACATCCGCGGCGATCACCGCGATGCGAGGATTCGCGATGCCCTCTCTGCGCGCCAGATCGGCGATTTCCGCGGACAGCCCGAGAATGTCGTCCGTTGTATGCGCGTAGGCATAGGGATTGTTTTCGTCCGCGGGGTGCAGAAAAACGCGCTGGCGGGTGTCGTGCGCGATCAACACTGCCGCAACGGTGGTTAGGATGCAGGAAACCGCAATCAATGCGCGTTGGTGCACGTTGCCCGCGGTCCAGCGCCAAAAAGCTTCGATTGATTTTCCAGCGAATAGTGCCAGTGGTAGCCAGAGGTTCAGTGCCAGCCAGGGCGTCTTGTACGGAATCAGGCTGTAGATGGCTGCGATGAAGACCCCGTAATACGCCAGCCATTGCCAGGGCGACGCATCTCGCCGCCTGATCGTGACCAAGATTCCAAGACAAGCGAGAGCGCCGAGCGGCGCGCCCGACCATCCGCCGGCGAGAAGCTGCCCGTAATACCAGAAAGGCTTTTCGTGCCCTTGTCCTCCCGCTCTCACGAGCACATCCGGTACTGCGCGTACCAGGCCGCCCAGCCCGTTTGCATTTTTGCCGAACCAGGTGAAGAGCAACACAGTCACCACCAGGAACGTGAGAACGGCTGCTCCCCACGCTAAACGCTGAGAGCGCAGCCGCCGCTCCGTCCGCTCCGTCCGCCGCTTCGAGCTCCGATCGGGATCAGAGCCGTTTGAAGCGGCCGGCACCGGTCTGTTCCAAAGCCAGAACACGAGGGCCGCAGCCGCCATCGCCGACCCATTGAGGATTGCCGTTTCCTTGCAGGCCAGCATCAAGGCCGCGCATGCGCCGGCGACCATAGCGGAACGAGCCAAGCGAGTTCGGCCCGCACTCGAGCCCGATAGGATCAGTCCGAACGTTGCCGCGCAGAACAGCGATTCGTGAATGAAATACCGGTCGTAGTAGACAGGCAGCGGACCCATGGCGAACAGCAGTGCTGCAATGAGGCTCGGCACAAAGCCAAACATTTCCGCCGCGGCGCCAAACAGCAGAATCGCGATGGTCCCAGCCACCACCGAGGTGAGCCGCAGTTCTGATTCAGTTAGATTTGCGAAAGATTTCGCTCCCTGGATCCTGGCAAGTGGAAACGCGATTGCCGCGAGCGCGGGACCATGGCGATCCTGCGGGTCGTACTTGAAAGATTCTCCGCCGAGAACCTGGCCGACGATGTAAGCATTGATTGCTTCGTCGGTATGCATGGGCCGCGCGCCCAGTTGCGGAAGGCGCACTCCCAGCCCAATGAGCGCGATGAGGATGAAGGCCGGCCAGCGAACCCAGCGCGAACGAGGCGTGTTCTCCATCAAGCCCTCGCCGGAACGAGCAGGCTCAGGCAGGCTTGCCCCACACCTCAACCTCGATATAGTCGTTCAGCTTGTTGGTTGTGTTCCCGTTGCTATAGAGTCGGACGTAGCGGCCCTTCGCGCCCTTGGCGTCGATCAGTTTGCCTTGGTAGGTTTCGACGTAGTTCAAATCCTTCCCCGCCCCAAGACCGAGTTCACCCTTAAAGTCATTGTTAAAGATCGTCGTAACGCCCGACTTGAAATTCGGATCATCGGACACCTGGGCCACCACGTCGCGGTAAACACGCGCCTGCGAGTGGAAATGCCAGACGAGGACCGCGTAGATATTCGCACTCTTCGCGAGGTCGATCTGGACCCATTGTTTGCCCGGCCCGAGTTCGACCCACGATCCTTCGTCACCGGCCTTGTCGCCATCCGTGACCAGGTCCAGGGTTCCAACCACAGGGCTATTGTCGCTTGCCGTCACTTTCTTGTCCTTGGCCAGGTTGATAGTGCCTGCAGGAACCATGAAGTCGGGCCGCTTCCCTTTCATGGGCGGCTCAAGATTCGGCACGTTGAGAGGAACCGGCGTGCCGACAAAGAGAGGCCGCGGCAGTTGGGTTTTCAGCGGAACTTTGTCCTGTGCCATTGCGGCCGTGGCAACGAGCAATGCGGCGATCACGGAAGGATTGCGGGAAAGGATGGTTTTCATGGGCCTCAGGCTTTCACTTCTTCGTTGGTGATGGAGATTTTTGTTCCGGAACCAACCGCTTCGTTGGCTTTATGGATGACATATTCGCTCGAGAAAGCCTCATCGGCCGGACAGTTCAACTTCGCCGTACCGCGAATCGTGTTAAAAAAGTTCTCGAGGTGCGGCTGATGGGGTGGCTTGTTGAAAAACACGGGAATTTCGTACTGCGCTAACTGCGCCGTCTCCCGCACGTCGACTTTTGTGGCATCCCCTGATGTCTGAACGGCGCGGACGTAGCCCTTCTGCGCCAGGTCGTCCCACGACACCGCGTCTGCACGCGCTTCACGATAGATGGCGCAGATCGACGGATCTTCCGACATCTTGATGGTGCCGTCGTCTCCCATGAACATCTCGAAATATCCGCCGCCCGCGCTAGTCGTGGTCTGCACCTGGTAGAAGGCGCGCGCGACACCCTGGGCCAGCGGATACTCATAGATCACCATGGCGTTGTCATACCAGTCATGATTCTTGAAATAGTCGAGGCCGCCGCTCGCGACAACCGATTTCGGCGTGACGTCGAGCCACCAATTGAAGATATCGATCTGGTGCGCGCCGAGGTCCGACAACGGGCCGCCGCCCAATCCTTTATACCAGCGCCAATTCCTGAACTGGTGCATGTCCTTGTAGCCATACTTGGCGAGCATGGGCGCGGGGATCTCAAACTTCTTGGGCCAGCCGAAATCCTCTTTCACCGCGCGATTCCATTGTCCCTGCACGGCGGTGAGGCGGCCGCAAAACTGAGCCTCGTGGAGCAGCCGGTTCAGGGTGAACAAATACCGCGGATTACTGCGGCGCTGATGGCCGATCTGCAACAGCTTTCCGGTTTGGCGCATGGTCTGCACCATGGAGCGCGCACCGTCGATGGTGTTGCTCATCATCTTTTCGCAGTACACATGCAGTCCGGCTTTCAGGCAGGTGTTGGTCATCGGCGCATGCCAGAAATCCGGCGTCGCGATCAGAACCGCCTGCAGGTCCTTTTCCTTCGCGAGCAGGTCTTCGTAGTTCTCGTAGGCGCGGACATTGTTGCCGAGCTTCTGCAAATAGCGTTGGCCCTCGCCGCGGTGGTAGTCCCAGATATCGCACAGAGCCACCAGCTTGACGCCCTCGATGTTGAGCAGTGACTCGAGAAGGACTTGTCCTTCCTCCCCATAGCCGATCAGGGCGACGTTGATGGTGTTCAGCGAAGACTTCTTCGCGACGGCGGCTTTTTCGCCGGAATCGGATTTGCAGGCATCCAAAAGCATCGCGGCGCCCGCAACTGCTGTCGTGCTGATGAATTCACGACGATTTAGCTTGTCTACCATTTTTTCAGGACCGCAAATCGATTGTGTTGCACAAGGAGAAAGGCGCCCGCCACCAGCCCAATGTGAATGCCGAGGTACGCCACGCCGTCGTTCTGATCGATGAGGACCAGGCCGACGGTAAGAGCCACGAAAAGCAATCCCTGAACGAGCAGCGACACGCGCGTGCCGAGGCCGATGAGCAGCATGATTCCGGTCAGAATGAACGCCGGGCCCAGGATGTGATCGAACAGCGTCAATGCGAACTTCGGAAACAGCGGCTCATGCGCGAACTTGTCGCGAAGCGCGACAGGAATGCCTGCATAGTTGGCCAGCGCGTATGACTTGAGGCTCACGTTGGTCATCACGCCGCTGGCGTCCGGCTGGCCGGTGGTCGGGTCGATCAACGGCATAGCCACGGTTTTGTATACGGCATATTTCTGGATGCCGACAAACAACGCGCGAAAGCCGAGCCACAGTCGCAAAGCCCAAAAGGCGAACGTAAAGTCCCAATGGGCGGTGCGGATCGACCCCGCCTTATTCAATTCGGTTGTGTGCCCTTTCTCGATGTCAGGCTCAATTGCAGGGTTGGTCACGAAACTCTCCGATATTTCCTCAGGGCTAAGCCCACATTGATTTTACGGGCACTCTACGGCACGACTGAAGCCATGCCGCTCTGAAAATTATGACTCACGCCAGTTCGCGGCAAGGCGAAGAACCCTGCCGATCAAAGCCAATCCTGAACGAAATCTTTCCTAGCTCATCTTCCATGGCCCGCGGAATTCGCGGGTCATCAGTTTGCTCGCCTCGGGATCGCCGAGGATCTTTTCCTCCTTCACGTCCCAGCGAATCTTTCTTCCCGTGAGCATCGAGATCAGGCACAGATGCCCTGGAACTGCCGAGTGGTGGCCGATCTCGACGGGCGTCACCGTGAGCTGCCGTGTGCGAATGCAATCCAGGAAGTTCTGCATGTGATCGGACGACGTGTAGAGCTTCACTTTGCGCTGTTCGCGCGGCAGATACTTGCCCTGCTTCCAGTCAGGATTCGAGGCGTCGAATCCGTCGCGATCCACCCAGACCCATCCCTCGCTGCCGATCCATTTCACACCCGGCTTGATGTCAGGATGCCCGCCGGCGATGGTCATCGTGATTCCTTCAGGGTACTTCAGCTCGAACCGGTACTTCGGCGCGGTGTTCCACACGGCGTTGCGCGGAGGCAGTTCCCCGCTGCCCTCGACCTCCGACGGGCCCGAATAGTCGAACCCGAGACCCCAGTGCGCGATGTCGCAGTGATGGCCGATCCAGTCCAGCAACTCGCCGCCGCCGGTGTTGTAGTTCCAACGCCAGGTCTTGTGGGAACGGGCCGCGATGTAGGGTTCCATCTTTGACGGGCCGATCCACATCTCGTAGTCCAGTTCCTTGGGGGGATCGGTGACCAGCAGGTCCCAGGCCTTGGTGCCGGGCACAATCTGCTCCATGCTGGTCACGGTTTCGCCCGCGGCGGCCAGTTTCGCCAGCGAATTCTTGGCGACATCATCGAAGTCGCCATTGTCTGCCGGCAGGCCGACCTCAACATGGGTCACCGTCCCAATCATTCCGTTACGGACGATCTCCGCCGCTTTATGAAACATGGGAACGGAGCGCTGCCACGATCCCATCTGCCACACCACGCCGTTTTCCTTCACCGCGCGCACGATCGATTGCTGCTCGGCGATGGTGTGCGCGAGCGGCTTTTCCCCATAGATATCTTTCTTGTGCCGGGCGGCCTCGGTTGCGACGATCTCATGCCAGTGGTCGGGCACGGCAATCATCACCGCGTCGATATCCTCGCGAGCCAATAACTCGCGATAATCGTGATAGCCCTTGCAGTCTTCGTTGCTGTAGGCATCATTGATTTTTTTGACGGCGGCCTGCAGATGATTGGCGTCGATATCGCAGGCAGCGACAACCTGGCAATCTGACAGGCTCAGCAGGTTCTCGGTGTTGCCGGGCCCCTGCCATCCCATGCCGATCACGCCGACGTTGATGCGGTTGTTGGGTGAAGTCGTCGAAGTTTGCGCAGCGGCGCGAAAGGCTGCGGGTAGAACGGCCGCAGCTCCAGCGCCTTGCAGAAAGCGGCGTCGATTGAAAGAACGAGGCAGGGCTCCAGAACCAGGCTGTTGAGGCATGCTATCTGAATATCATTTCGGTCGCCGAATTCCCAGTGATTTGTGTCACTTTTTCGGCGAGAGGTGAAACCCGGCTAGTTAATTGGTCGCCTAACTCCTTTTCCGGATCGCGTGATGTCCGTTTTCATGCGGACCTCTGCTTACAATTGCAATCGATGTATTGGTGGATGCCACACGTGCCGCACACGGCCATCAATCTCTGCGCAACGGCTTTTCGTGCGCGATGCAACCGCACCGACGCGTTGTTGGCGGTTGTGTTCGCGGCCCTGGCCAGGGATTCCACTGAATTCCCTGCCAGGTCGACATACTCAATCGCGGCGCGATACTCCGGTTTCAGGTCGCGGAGCACCTCGCGAATACATGCGCATGTCTCGGCTTCGAATTCCAGCTCATACGCTTCGCTCCATTCGGCAGTCATCCGGCTCATGGCTTTGCCGCTTGCGGCGATGCGCCGGTAGTGGTCCGCGACGGCGTTTCTCAGGACGCGATAAAACCAGGCGACTGAACTTTCAGCCTTTCGCAACTCCATCGAGTGCTCCATGGCTTTCAGATATGCGCCCTGCAGGATGTCTTCGGCGGCTGCGGGATCACCGACCCGGCAGCGCAGAAACTGCAGAAACTTGCCGTGCATCTCGGCCAGGCTTGCCGCGGTTTCGCGGGCTTCTTGCATTTCGAGGGACATTGCGCTGGGCTGCTTTCAATTCTTCCGGCAGCACGGGGTCGGCTCCGTGCTGCCAGAGCACATCGAGTTTACTTGCCTGGGTTGGCGCAGTTGCAGGGTGCGCAGCTGCAGAATGGGAAACAGGGACACTCACCGTCTCCGCAGCGAGTTTCGGCGCCAGACGGCTTCTTGCTCCCGGCATTCTTCTTTTGCATGATGGACTCTCCTTTTCAGAGCAACGAAATTGGTTCTTCTGTAGCTGCTGACGCGCGGGTTCGCCCAATCTTACAGTCGCGCCTGAGCACCCGGTTCGGATTCTTCCGGCTGATGAGCGTGTGTGCGGTTATCGGTGATCAGTTTTCCGATGGCATTTCGATGTGATCGACGACGATCGTGTCGAGCAGTCCCTTGGTTGGCCTTAACTCGAGCCCGAGTTGCTCTTTTAATGCGGTGATCAGGGGTGGGCTCTCGGCATCCGATGGATTTGACTGTGGACTCGTGGGTCCGCCTGTATCTACAGGTGTCCAATGCAGCGCGATGTTGTAGCGGCCGGTGAGACCTGTCTCGTCGACCACCTTTCGGCTCAATTCAAACCGAGCTCGATCGTTCAGGTCGTTGGCCAGGTCGGCCACTGTGCAACCGCGCATCTCGATCGCTCCTTTTCCTCCCCCCGTTACCGTGCACATCACACCATACGTCGCGCTTTTCTGCTGATCCTGAGGCTTCGCTTCGGCAAACTTTTCGCCGCGTTTTGCCTGGACCAGCGCATAAAGCGCAAATTCCCGCCGTTCGTGATGCACAACAAGCTTGAAACGATCGGCTAATAGCCGCTGGAGCATCCCTCTGCGTTGTTCCAGGGTGGGGTGCGGATCCTGGCCAAGATCAAATTTTGCATTGATGTCGAATCGTTTCTCGAGAATCCATTTTGGCTCGTCCGACCAGAGCCGGTCGTCGTAGACGCCGAATGCATCGTGGAGAACGTATTGAAGGGTCACGTTCATCGCGCGCAAACCGTCCGGCGTAAACTCCATTCGCCAGCCCTGATTGGGATTTGGGTTGAGCCGGATGCTTGCCACTTCAAACCCCGCGGCCTTTCTGGGTTCAGGCGTCGATTGCGAGATCGCGCGTTCAGGCAGAAGCGAAAGGGAAACTCCTGCAATGAAAAGAAACCGCCACAAGCACCCGGCACGCATCGCTCGACCTCGCAGGAATCTTCTCAAAGAAAGACGCGCAAAGCAGGGCAGTTCGCTCGTTTTCTGAGGTCAGTTTCTGATTCCCGCCATCAGCGCTTCGACATCTTCCTTCTGCGCGGCGGTGAGGGGCAAGACCGGCAGGCGCGCCTTCCCCCCGTAGTATCCGTTGAAGTCGCAGGCGTGCTTGATGCTCCCGGTCTCGAAGCTTGGACCGGGAACCAAGCGACCTTCCGGGGCCAGTTCGCCTAAAATTTTCTAGTTTCCGAGTCGGCGGTGACTCGCCAGCAATAGGGTCACACGGCAGCACAAGTGCAGACATGACCGCAGAACATCTCGAGTGCTAGACTTTGCCATCGCGAAGCGGGAGGCGGACATGCTGCGGAGGATTGGGCTTTGGGCGTTATGCGGGTGCGCAATTGCGCTTATCTGGGCTCTGGTGTTCTACATTTCCGGCCCAGGCAACAGCGAATATCTGAGCCATATGGTTCTACTGCCAGTCACCGCCCCGGTGGCCCTGCTTGGGCGCCATTACGCCATCACTTGGTATTGGGCTGCCGTGATCAATGCCGCTATCTACGTCTCCATCGGTCTTGCTGTGGAGACGATACGACTGGCGGTTCATTCGCGCCGTCCGCGGCTGAACCACTGAGGATTTCGAATCCTCGAAGCGACTAGTCGTCAACGCGGAACCTGGCAAGATTTTGACCAAAATTCGTTTACTTCCGAGTCGGTGGTTATACGGCGACTTGCCGAGAACACTGACCGATTTGAACAGCTCAATGAACGCTTCGCTCTGTGGATAGGCGGCTTGGCTACGCAAAATCGGCTGAGTCGTTGCCGCCTAGAGTGATCGCCGCCTGAACAGGCGCTGTTGAAATGCCAGTTTTGGTTCTACGGGCGTGCTTCGTAAACGATATTGAACGGAGTCTCGGCAGCGCGACGGAATCGGCTGAAACCAGCGGATTCAACCACTTGGCGAATTCTCTTTTCGCCAGCCTGAGCGCCAAGGCAAAGTCCAACCTCTTGAGATCTCGAACAAGGCGTGCAGAGCAGGGTCGAGAAAGAGTAGTACACTCGTCCGACTGGATTGAAATTGTCGGCAAGCTGGTCATTTGCGAACGGTTCCACAATCATCCATGTCCCATCCTTGGCCAGCATCTCTTTGACATGTGAGGCGACACCCGCGGGATCGCCCATGTCGTGCAGGCAGTCAAAAACAGCGACCAAGTCGTAATCCTTGCCAGAGGCTGCTTTCGCGTTTGCAATCTCGAAGGTGACGCGGTCAGCCAAGCCTTCGCGATTTGCAGTTCCTCTGGCAGCTTCGATCGACTTGTCGTGATAATCGAAGCCGAAGAACTTCGATTTCGGGAACGACTGGGCCATCAGAACAGTCGAAGCCCCCTTTCCGCATCCAACATCCGCGATCCGAGCGCCTCGTTCGAGCTTCTCCTTAACGCCTTCCAAAGCGGGAATCCAGGAACTCACAAGGTTCGCGGCATAACCGGGCCTGAAGAATTTCTCGCATCCGTGGTAGACGCCGTCTGCGTGCTCGTGCCAGCCCATGCCGGCGCCAGTCTTGAAAGACTCTGCGATCCGCGGAACAGCTGCCAATGAACCCAACGCAAGTTCAAACGCTCCGGGCAAATACGCGGGACTCTGTTCGTTTGCCAAGGTGAAGGCTTGCTCCGGATTCAAGCTGTATTTCTCCGTCTTCCTGTCATAGTCGATATACCCGCCCGCCGCTTGCGAAGCAAGCCACTCACTAACGTATCTCTCGTCCGTCGCGGTTTGCTTTGCCAATTCGGCTGAAGTCATTGGCATATCGGCTAAAGCTTTGTAGAGACCTGTCTTTTCGCCGATAACCACCATTCCGGCGTGTACGGCGGCTCCGAGATCGTTGACGAACCTACCCACAAAAGAATTCAATCTGTCCATGTCGATGTCGGTGGTGCTCATGTTCGGCCTCCAGCTGATTTGAATTGGTATTGCTCTGGGGGGAAACGTCCCCCGGTTGTGCCGCACACAGTGTCACGGAAAGTGAATCCCGACCGGTGGTGTGCGGCTTCTCGGAGCGCGGTTTCGCCTTGCCCCACGCAAAGTCGCGGTTTAGCATCCTGACTAAACGATCAGGACTGGGCCATCTTTGCTTAACCCGTCCCACCGAGTCCTTAAGGCGCTCCAAAAAACTTCCAAGTAATTTGTAAAGAGCGACAAATGAAGCCTATGCAGTTGAAAAACAAGAGCTTCTACGAATACGGTTCCTTTCGATTGGATCCGGCTGAGCACCGGTTGACCCGCAATGGAATTGTCGTGCCTCTCGCGCCCAAGGCATTCGATCTCCTTCTCTTTCTGGTAAAGAATCAAGGCTGCCTGCTCTCGAAGGAGCAGATCATGGGAGAGCTCTGGCCAGGCAGTTTTGTCGAGGAGGCCAACCTTACGGTCTCAATATCTGTTCTTCGCAAGGTCCTGGGCGAAAAGGAAGGGAACCTGCGGTACATCGAGACGATACCCAAAAAGGGCTATCGCTTTATCGCTTCGGTGCGAGAGGTGCAGGGTACGTCCGCGATCCTGCTGGGAGAACGCTCTTTGAGCGAGTCGCGGGATGAGCCGGTTTGGCCCGGCCCGGCTGTCGACACGATTCCTGCCGAGGCGAACGATGGTGGGAAAGACCGGGGTGAACTTCCCACGGTCTCCCCAGGTCGAGTGAACTCACCACTGCGTCGCCACCGGATGACCATTCTGACTGCCGCGATTCTTGTTTTTCTCGTCACAGCGGTGATCTATTTCATGCGTCGCAAGCCGGCGGCTCCGCCGGTGCACAGTGCGACGGTCCAGCGCAGCCTCGCCGTTCTTCCGCTTCGCAATCTCAGACAGAATCCACAGGATGATTTTCTCGGTTTTTCACTGGCGGATGCAGTCATCACCGGCCTGGGGCCGGTAAGTTCGCTGACCGTGAGGCCCAGTTCCGCGATTGAGAAATACAAGGGGCAGATGATCGATCTTCAGAAAATCGGCGCGGATCTGGGTGTCGATACCCTGCTGACAGGCACCTTCATCCACGACTGTGACCACCTAAGAATTACGTATCAATTGATCGACGTGAAGACAGAGAAGATTCTTGGCCGAGACACGATCGATCGGAAATACGAGAATCTGTTTACCGTCCACGATGAAGTCACTCAGCAGATCATCAGAGACTTAGCTTTGAATCTCTCTTCTTCAGAGGCAGCACAGGTGAATCGTCGGGCGCCGGTCAACCCGGTTGCTTACGAATACTACCTGCGGGGAGTCGATCTGATGAGCAGCCATGATTTCCCCCACGCCATTGAAATGCTCGAGAAGTCGGCGGCGATCGATCCGAAGTATGCGCTGACATGGGCCTACCTTGGACAGTCGTACAACTCTACCGCTTCTTTTCAGGTGAGTGGCCGCGAGCAGTACGGGCGAGCGCGAGCCGCCCTGCAACGTGCTCTTGATTTGCAGCCAGGCCAGCCGGAAGCCAGTATTTTCCTGGCAAATTTACTCATTGATACCGGCGAGGTTGAAACAGCAGTGCCGCTGCTGCGCGATACCCTGAAGAGCAATCCGAACAATGCATCCGCGCACTGGGAACTGGGATATGCGTACCGCTTCGGCGGTGCATTGAGAGAGTCCGTTGCAGAATGCGAGCTGGCGCGTCAGATCGATCCAACCGTAAGAGCCAACGGCTCGGTTCTCAATGCTTATCTCTATCTTGGCCAATACGACAAGTTTCTTGCGAGCTTACCGGACGTTGATGATTCGTCGTTCCTGGTTTTCTATCGCGCCTTCGGAGAATACCATCAACGAGACTTCGCTCAATCTGCTCGGGATTTCGACGAGGCATATCGGCTCGAACACACGATGTATACCCAAACCGGCAAAGCTCTGGGAGATGCGATCGGCCACCGGGACGAGGAGGGTCTGCAACTGCTCCGCGACCTGGAAAACAAAATCAAGCAACGCGGGGTCGGAGATCCCGAAGGGACTTATAAGATCGCGGAGGCCTATGCGGTTCTGGGCGACAAGGGTTCGGCGTTTCGCATGCTCCGGTACAGTATTCAACACGGCTTCTTTGCATGGCCCTACTTCACATCGGACCCGCTATTGACAAATCTCCGGGACGAACCGCAATACTCCGAACTGATGACGATCGCCCGCGATCGGCACACGGCATTCAGGAAGAGATTCCTTTAAGCCACTACTGATCCCGAGAACCCCTGGGTCAGCCCAATGCGCGACATCAAAGCGCTCCGCGAGGGCAAAGTCGTTGCAATCGAAGCCGCGTAGAATTGGCAAAGTATGCCTCCGCCGAAAGCCAGAATCGGATTGAGTCAGAAGTCGACAGGGCGGACGTTGCAGGCCAGATAAAGGTCCAATAAAGGTTGTCAAGGGTACCTTAGAGCGCCAAAAGAAGCCCTCGTGACGCTTGTTTTCAATAGGCTACTGCTCACGTTTGTGCTGTCACTGCGAGAGGTTCGCAACCACATGGCCGAAAAATCGGCTACTCGGACCTTTTCCGATTCTTCACCCCTGCGCGGTAAACATTGTTTCCAAACCTTCGACAGAAGAACAAGAGAATCCGGACGAGATCCGCCTAGTTTCTGATTCCCGCCATCAGCGTTTCGACATCTTCCTTCTGCGCGGCGGTGAGGGGCAGGACCGGCAGGCGCGCCTTCCCCCCGTAGTATCCGTTGAAGTCGCAGGCGTGCTTGATGCCGCTCACGCCGAGCTCCCCGGCGACGCGCGCGCCGGCTGCCACGATGCGCTGCTGCTTTTCGAGCGCAAGGGGCCGGTCATGATCCTTCCATGCCAGATAGATCTCCTGGCAGGCTTGGGGAGCGCACGCGGCAAACGCGAGGACGGATCCGGTCGCGCCCGCTTCCAGCGACTCGAGCACGTTTCCCGGCGATCCCGAAAGCACCTGGAAACCAACTTCCTTGGTTCGCGTCTTCAGCGGAGCCGCCGGAGGCGCAGCGGCCACGGCCAATCCTCCTGCGAGATCGCCGGCTGCAACAAAGGTCGCCGCTTCCGCCTCATTGGCGACCGGTTTCAGCATGCGGCCCGTTACGGCTTCAAAAACATTCGTCACCGTCACCGCCCGCCGCGGAGCATTCGCCGTCGCCGTGGCGAGCTGGTGCACCCGCTCCACGCTGCCGCTCGATTCCTTGATGCCGATGATGTTGGGGTGCTGTGCCAATTCGGCCACCACCTCCACCGGAATCTGGTAGGGCACAAACTTGGGGATGTTGTAGAGCATGACCGGCAGCGGCGACCTGTCGGCCACGCTGCGAAAGTAGTTCAACACCGCCTCTGAGGTCATCTGTGGTGCGTAATAGATCGGCGTCCGCACCAGCACCGCGTCAAACTCGAACTCCGCAGCCGCCTCGGCCAGCTCCACCGTCGAGCGCAGGCTCTCCTTCCCTACCCCTGCGATGAGGACTTTTTCCGGCGCCGCCAACTGGGACGCCGTCTGCAATACTTCGCGCGATTCCGCATCATTCAGCGTGACGGCCTCGCCCGTCGAGCCCATCACCACCATCCCCGCCAGCAGGCTGCGCGAGTAGCGGGCAACGTTGGCTTCGAGCTTGCGCAGATACAGCCGCTCATCGGGATAGAACGGCGTGGTGATGGCGGCGTAGATGCCCTCAATCAACATGCAACCATTCTAGTGCTGTTTGAGAATTCAGGCTTGAATGGCTGCAGAGAGACTTGGATCTGGGTTCCCCAGGTCCCGTTCGGGGGCAAGAGGCCTGAAAAATTGCCTTCCTGCACCCTCTAACTCCTCGCAACCTCGGCCGCCGCGTGCAAACTCTGCAAGGCATACACCGTTGTGCGATGCCGCTGCAAGGCCGCGATCCCCTCCACCGCCGCCTGCGCCGCGGCCAGCGTGGTAATGGTTGGAACGCGCGCCAGTACGGCGGCTCGCCGAATCGCCTTCTCGTCAAAGAACGTGTCCTGCCCCCGTGGCGTGTTGACGATGAGCTGAATGCGCTCGCCCTTGATCAGATCGACCACGTTCGGCCGGCCCTCTTTCACCTTGAACACGCGCTCGACTGACAAGCCTGCATGTTCCAGCACGTTGGCCGTGCCCTCGGTCGCAACCAGGTGGAAACCGAGGTGGACGTAGCGCCGGGCCAGTTCGACAACGGAGGGCTTGTCGTGGTCGTTCACGCTGAAGAACACCGTGCCACTTGCCGGCAGCATCTGCCCCGCCGAGAGCTGCGCCTTGGCAAATGCCTCTCCGAAGCTGGCAGCCACGCCCATCACTTCGCCGGTCGATTTCATCTCCGGGCCCAGCACCGTGTCGACGCCCGCAAACTTCGACCACGGAAACACCGGTGACTTCACAAAGTAGTGGGTGCCGGTTTCGAGGTCCTTGCCCGACGTGATCTGTTCCGGGAGCAGTTCACGCAGCTTGCGTCCCGTCATGAGCCGAGCGGCCAGCTTCGCCAGCGGAATGCCCGTCGCTTTTGAAACATACGGCACGGTGCGTGAAGCCCGCGGGTTTACCTCGATCACATAGACGTGATCTTCACCGTCCCCATCGCGCTGGATGGCGAACTGCAGGTTCACCAGTCCCACCACCTTCAGCGCGAGAGCCAGCTTGCGCGTGTAGCTGCGCAGCGTATCGAGCGTCTCGGCGCGAATGCTCACCGCCGGCAGTACGCACGACGAATCGCCGGAATGAATGCCCGCCTCTTCGATGTGCTGCATGATACCCGCGATCACCACGTCTTCTGAATCGCAGAGCGCGTCGACGTCCACTTCGACCGCGTTCTCGAGGAAATGATCCACGAGCACCGGCCGCTCCTGCGAATACTCGACCGCCTCGCGCATGTACTGTGCCACCGCCGCGGCATCGTAGGCGATCACCATGGCGCGCCCGCCGAGCACATAGCTGGGCCGCACGAGCACCGGGTAGCCGATCCGATCCGCTACGGCCAGCGCCTCGCTGGGACTGGTCGCCGTGCCGCCCGCAGGCTGCGGAATCTGCAACTCCTCAAGAAGCTTTCCGAAGCGCTTGCGATCCTCGGCCAGGTCGATCGATTCGGGCGATGTCCCGATAATCGGTACGCCCGCCGCGCGCAGCCGCTGCGCCAGGTTCAGCGGCGTTTGCCCGCCGAACTGCACGATCATGCCGATCTTCGCGCCTGACTGCGCTTCATGGTTGTAGACCGCGAGAACATCTTCAAGGGTCAACGGTTCGAAGTAGAGCCGGTCGCTGGTGTCGTAATCGGTCGAGACCGTCTCTGGATTGCAGTTCACCATGATGGTCTCGTAGCCATCGTCTTTCAGCGCGAACGCCGCGTGGCAGCAGCAATAATCGAACTCGATTCCCTGCCCGATGCGGTTCGGCCCCGAGCCGAGGATGATGATCTTCGGCTTGTCGGTCGGCGAAGCCTCGTCCTCTTCGTCGTAGGTCGAATAGAGGTACGGCGTCATCGATTCGAACTCTGCCGCGCAGGTATCCACCAGCTTGAATACTGGGCGGATGCCCTGGCCTTCGCGCAATTCCCTCACCCGCTTCACGCCCTCATGGCCTTCGAGTTTCCACTCGGTCGCGATGCGCTCGTCGCTCAGCCCGAATCGTTTCAGCTTGCGCAACTGCTCCGCATCCATCTGCCCGGGGGCGGTCTTCGCGATTTCCATCTGCGCCAGCGTCACTTCGCGCAACTGGTGCAGAAACCATGGATCCATTCCTGTGAACCGCGCCACTTCGCGCACGCTCATGCCGCGCTCGAACGCGAAACGAATGTAGCCGAGGCGCTCCGGCCGCGGGGTCACCAGCATCTGCGTCAGACGCCGCGGTTCGAGCACCTCGGAGCCGGTTTTCTTGCCGGTCTCGAGTGCCCGCCACGCCTTCATCAAGGCTTCTTTGAAGGTGCGGCCCATGGCCATCACTTCGCCCACGGACTTCATCTGCGGACCCAGTGTGTCGTCCGCACCGGGAAACTTCTCGAACTGCCACTTGGGGATCTTCACCACGACGTAGTCGATGGTCGGCTCAAAGCAGGCCGGCGTCTTGCGCGTGATGTCGTTCGGAATCTCATCGAGCGTGTAGCCGACGGCCAGCTTCGCCGCGATCTTGGCGATGGGAAAACCTGTCGCCTTCGAGGCCAGCGCCGAAGAACGCGAAACACGCGGATTCATTTCGATCACCGTCATGCGCCCGTCGACGGGATTGACGGCGAACTGCACATTCGATCCGCCGGTCTCCACGCCGATCTCGCGCATCACCGCAATCGCCGCATCGCGCATCTTCTGATACTCGCGATCGGTGAGGGTTTGCGCCGGAGCGACGGTGATGGAATCGCCGGTATGCACGCCCATGGGATCGAAGTTCTCAATCGAGCAGATGATGATGACGTTGTCGGCGAGGTCGCGCATGACCTCGAGCTCGAATTCCTTCCATCCGAGGACGCTCTCTTCCACCAGGCACTCGTGCACCGGCGAGAGATCGAGACCGCGCGCCAGGATCTCCATCAGCTCTTCGCGGTTGTAAGCAATGCCGCCGCCCGATCCACCCAGCGTAAAGCTCGGCCTGATCAGCACCGGGAATCCGATCTTCGAAGAGAAGTCCAGCCCGTCGCGAAGATTGTTCACCAGCGCAGACTTCGAAACATCGAGCCCGATGCGCAGCATGGCGTCTTTGAAGAGAAGCCTATCCTCGGCCTTCTTGATGGCCTCGAGCTTCGCACCGATCAGCTCCACGTTGTAGCGATCGAGGATGCCGGAATCGGCGAGATCGACGGCGAGGTTAAGGGCCGTCTGTCCGCCAACCGTGGGCAGCAACGCAAATTTGCCCGCGCCGGCCCCCAGCATCTGCGACTCAATGCGGATGATCTCCTCGACGTACTCGCGCGTGAGCGGCTCGATATAGGTGCGGTCAGCCAGCTCCGGGTCGGTCATGATGGTGGCCGGATTCGAATTGACCAGCACCACCTCGTAGCCCTCCTGCTTGAGGGCCTTGCAGGCCTGCGTGCCGCTGTAGTCGAACTCGGCAGACTGGCCAATGACGATTGGGCCGGAGCCAATCACCAGGATCTTCTGAATGTCATTTCTGCGTGGCATTCTTTTCTTCTCTAACCTTCATTTTGATGGACAAAGATTGATTGCATCTCTGTCGCTCTCTTGGAGGGTACGGCCTTCAGGCCGTGCAACATCGCCTCCTGGATTACGGGGCTCTTAGCCCTGCTGGAAATCAGCCATCACTTGCTTCTCGCCAGGCGATCCTTGTTTTGCTTGATCGCCTTATCAAAATCGTCCTTGTTCCGGAACACCGATGAGCAATCGTCGCTGCACTGCGCAGGACCCGCGATGACGTAAAGCGTGCTCTTCCGCAACCGCATCGCAATTTCCTCGCCGACGATCACCGGCCGCGATAACTGCGAGTAGTTTGCCTTGTCGATGTGCAGCACGTACTGTCCCGAGACGTGCTCGAACCCGAACCGCCCCGATCCATCCGTGCTCGTTTTGTAGACCACCTGGCCGTCCCGTTGCAGCGTGACCTGGACGTTCCCAATTCCCTTGCCGGTTTCGTTCACGAAGTAGCCCTGAATCCGCCACAGGTGCAGCGGCCCCTGCGGTTCGAGCTGCTGTTGCGCGCGCAACACGCCGCACGCCCCGAGACACATCGCCGTCAGGATTCCCGCATTCAAAAAACAGCGGAGCCAATAGCCCCGCTGTGTGCCAATTCCTGCCTTCCCGCGATTCAAGAAACTCATCCCTTCCAGTCCTCCATCATCTTCCTGAAGTCGCGGAACAAATAATGCGAATCGTGCGGCCCCGGCGCCGCTTCGGGGTGATACTGCACGCTGAAGAGGGGCAGCGATTTGTGGCGCAGCCCTTCCAGCGTCTGATCGTTCAAATCAACGTGCGTCAGCTCGACGTCGTTCGCGTTCACTGAATCGGGATCGACTGCGAAGTTGTGATTGTGCGCCGTGATCTCCACCTTGCCGGTCACGTTGTTGCGCACCGGATGGTTTCCGCCGTGATGCCCGAACTTCAGCTTGTAGGTCTTTCCGCCCAGCGCCAGCCCGCAGAGCTGGTGCCCGAGGCAGATGCCGAACACCGGCACGCGGCCCATCATGTCGCGGATCGCCTTCACCGCATAATCCACCGGCTCGGGATCGCCCGGGCCGTTCGACAGGAAGACGCCGTCGGGCTTCAGCGCGAGCACATCGACAGCCGTCGTCTGCGCCGGGACCACCGTGACGTGGCAATTCTCGCGGCACAGCATGCGCAGGATGTTCTGCTTGATGCCGAAGTCGTAGGCCACCACGTTCAGCCGCTTCTCGCGCGCTTCGGCCGACTGGTCAAGGCAGCTTGCCAGCAGCGGGTCGTTCAGCTGGCAGCGCGGATCGGAAGGATTCATCTCGTACACGGTGGTAGTCGAGACCACGCGCGCCAGGTCGGTCCCATCCATCTTGCGGATTGCCCGGGCCCGCGCTACCAGCTTGTCGGTATCGGTCTCCGTGGTCGAAATGACGGCGCGCATCACGCCGTGGGTGCGCAGATGCCGCACCAGCGCGCGCGTGTCGATTTCGGCCAGCACCGGCACGGCGTACCGCTCCATGTACTCGTCGGTCACTTGCTCCGAGCGCCAGTTGGAGCTGATCGCCGAAAACTCGCGCACGATCAGTCCCTCGATGAACGGCTTGGCCGCCTCGTTGTCTGCCTGGTTGGTCCCGTAGTTTCCGATTTGGGGATTGGTGAGAACGACGATCTGCCCGGCATACGAGGGATCAGTGGCGATTTCCTGGTATCCGGTAAGGGAAGTATTGAAAACGACCTCGCCCGAGCATTCGCCGGGGTGCCCATAGCCTTGGCCACGGAAGATGCGCCCGTCTTCGAGCGCAAGAATTGCCTGCATTGCCGCTCCGAGGAGTGGATTCAATAGATTTTAGCAGGTTTCATGCGTCCGCTTGAGGCCTGAAGCTGTGGAGAATCGGACACGGCCATTTCCTTTCCACATCGCGACACTTCTTGCTCTTTGCTCTCGACCCTCGCGCCTGATTTGCCCCGTCGAATCGCCGTTGACTACTTCCTAAATGATGCGTTTTTCGTTGACGCCATGCGGGTTCCGTGAGGAAATGGCAGGCACCAAGTCTCCCATTCAACAAGGAGCACCCAATGAAACCTTTTGGGTTCCGCAAAGCCCTTTTTGGGCTTTCACTCGCCACGTTGGCGATGGGCGCCGGCGTTCTCGCCGCCCAATCCTCCGCGGCGACTAAAGCCGCGATCACCCAACAACTGGCAGCGAATTCGCAACCAGGAGGCAGCCCCACCGATTCCAGTCTTCTGACCGCATCGCCCTTGAAGATCACGATCACGCCTTCTGAGACACCGCTGAAACTTGGATCGACCTCGAATATCGCCGCCGATATTCAAAATGTTTCCAATGTACCCGTCGAGATCGACACCAGCGAAGTGCAGCTCATGGTGCACGCGATTCTTTCGCACACCGACACGCTTTGTGTCACGCCTTTGCGCCCGGTTACCAACACCAACCTGCTGGGATTGCTCGTGCTCCAGCCGCAGGACCACGTCAGCGTTCTGTTCAACCTGTCACAGGAGGCCTTCTCCTACGGAGATAACGAAACAGCTGTCCAAAATCTGAAGGAGCAGATGCTGCAAGGGGCAAACACCAGCAATCCCATCGTGAACAGCCAGCAGTCGATCCAGGGTCCGCAGGCTAAATACCGGCATCTTTATCAGCAGGCCTACAAGAACTCGTGTGACCCGAACATGTTCGGCCCACTGAAGCGCGCCATCGATTTCACGCCCGGCAGCTACGACTATTTCGTTACCGGCAAGTTTTCGGTTTGTGATCCGACTGCCGCTAACCCGTGCCCCGCCCCGTCGCGTTCGTTTTCTGAAAGCGCCACATTTCAGGTGGGCATCGACCAGGTGCAGATCATCATCTTCGCCATTGTCGGAGGGCTGCTTGCCTACCTGGTGGTGGCCGCGCGCGGCGACGGCGGTTCCATCAATCGGCTAGCCACGCGCATTCGCGGAAAAGTTCCGAAAACGGCGCCTGCGCCCGACGCTGCCAATGGCGAGAATTCCTGGTTTCTCCTGCTCAAAACCTTGCGCGACATCGTTGGCGTCGCCATCCTGAGCGCCGCATTCACGATTGTCTCGTCCCGACTGTCTGACAGTCAGTTTCCGATCAAGGTCTCGGTGCTGGATGCATGGGGAGCTATGACCATCGGATTTCTTTCCTACTTTGTAGGAAACAAGTTCATCGACTCGCTGCGCAATCTGGTGAAGTAGAACCGCGGTTATCGCACCACGCCCGCGTCTTTCGCCGGCCAGTAGACAAACACGGCCTTGCCGTAGATCAGGTCCCGCTCGACCGGGCCGAATTCGCGGCTGTCCGATGAAATCGACCGGTGATCTCCCATCATGAAGTAGGTGTCGTCGGGGACCACCATCTCCGGCTGCGACCGCGTGTCGCGATAGAGCAGCGGAACGTAGTTTTCCCGCTGCTTCCTGCCGTTGATCCACACCTGCCCGTGGTCAATGCGCAGACGGTCGCCTGGCAAGGCGATCACGCGCTTGATGTAGCTCTTCTCGGGGTCGCGCGGATAGTGGAACACCACCACGTCGCCGCGCTGAATGGACTCAAAGTCGTAAACAAATTTATTGATGAAAAGCCGGTCGTGATCCTCCAGGCGCGGGAGCATGCTGGTTCCCTCGACGCGCACCGGCTGGTACAGGAAGGTGATAATCAGCACTGAGATGGCGGCCGAGATCACCAGGTCGCGCAGCCATACCAGAGCGCCGCCCCCGCTTTTCACAATGGGCATCGGCGCAGTGTGGACGGCGATGTTCGTGTCTTCGACCGTCAATTCGCTGGGTACAGCCTGCAAAATCTGGGAATCGTGAATCGGTGTGTCCATCTCGCTCTTTCAGTTTAATCAAAAATCGCTCTTTTTATTCACAGCCCAGTCCGCCGGGGGGACAAAGCACCCGCGCATGATTCGGCTTCTCGATCGGACGGGGCTGGTTCGGCACAGGAACAAGTTGCTGAGCGGTTCCCGGCGCGCCCACCCCGGCGAGGTTCGAGTCTTCCAGGAGCAGCGGCCGCTGCAGCACCATCTCCACCTGCGTTCCGCTGTCGATATTCACATCGGCTCCCCGCGTAAACAGCGATACCAGGCCCGCCGTGGCAAGCCCGGCTCCAATGCCCGCGATTCCACCCGCCAGCGGATGCCCGGAGCCGATCCCGCTGATCGAGCCCACCGTTCCTCCTGTCGGAACGGATACTTCCGCCACCTTGCCCATGTTCCGCGTCTTGTCGCCATCTTGCTGGATGGTGCCTTCGCCGTTGTCCTTCACTTCCTGCTTTCGTGCGCCGGGCAGCGCATCCACCATTCCAGGAATCTCCACGACAGAGCCGTTGGGAAAGATGATCGAGGTGAAATGCATGTCCAGCTGTGCCCTGCCCTTCACGTGCCCGGCCCGCTCTACCCGGTCCACCACGCCCTGCACGTACACGCCCGCCGGAATCATCACCCTGTTCCCCACAACCACTGGGAATGTCGAGGCCAAGTAGACGCCGTCACCGGGATGCGCACTTCTTGTATTGATGCCGCTTCGTAGCTGAAGGAGTATCTTGGTCCCCGCCGGAACCGTATAAGTCTTCTTCGCTGGATCGGGCGCAGGGGCGGCACTTGTTGCGGGGGTTACCGGCGGATTCGATGCCGAAGGTGTCGCGGCCTGGGTGGCGTTTTCCGAATCGACGTTTGCCGAAGCCGGGGTCGATGCCGCCGGCTTTCCATTGGCGGGCGCCTGGTCCGCCGCCTGCGCCCTTACCTGCATGGCCGATCCAGCCGCAAGGCCCAATCCCATTAGAGAAACAACACAAGAATCCAGCAGGCGCATCGCGTCCTCCGCCCCAGTCCTTTTCTGGATAGACGCAGGGCTTCCGCTGAAGGATAGCCCTCAATTCTCTGTCATGCCAGAGTCCCCGCCCCACATCTACCCTGATTCGCGTTAGGATGCTTGAAAGCGATGTCGGCCCTGCCCAGTCCGGCTTCCCTCTCGCTCAGCCAGCGCTTTTCGCGGGCCTATGACGTCCTCGGCGCCGCGATCTCCGACCACGCATTTCCGGGCTGCGCTTTCGGCCTCTTCGCCGGCAGCGCCGTCGTTCTCGCTGATGCCATGGGGCGGTTCACCTACGAGGAGGGATCGCCCGCCGTCATCGTCGACACGCCCTACGACATCGCCAGCGTCACCAAGGTTGTGGCTACCACCGCCGCCTGCATGCTGCTTGAACAGCGCGGGAAGCTCGACATCGATACTCCCCTGGGCGATCTGCTTCCCCGCTTCGTCGTGGGCCGCGACCTGTCGGAGCGCGCCCGCCACGTGCGCCTGCGCCATCTGCTGGCGCACAACTCCGGCCTCCCCGGCTATGTCGAGTTCTTCCGCACCATCACCACGCCGGATGAGCTGGTCCGCGCCTGCCTCGAACTGCCCCTCGAGGCCGAGCCCGGCACGCGCGCCGAATACTCTGACCCCGGCTTCATCCTTCTCGGCAAAGCGCTCGAGGTCATCCTCAACGAAGAGCTCGCTTGCTGGATCACACGCGAAGTGTTTCAGCCGCTCGGACTCAGCGCGACGACCTACGCGCCGCCGGACGCCATCCGCCAGTCCATCCCCCCCACCGAAGAGGACACCTGGTTTCGCCATCGACGCATCCAGGGCGAAGTGCAGGATGAGAACGCGTACGTTCTTCACGGCAACGCGGGACATGCCGGCGTCTTCTCCACCGTGCCCGATTTGCTCCGCTTCGCGCAGGCGATCCTGGATGCTCCAGGGTCGGCAGCTGCCGAGGCTGCCTCCCCGCTCTTCCACGCCGGGACAGTCGAGCGCTTCGCCACGCGGCAGAGCCCGGAAGGCAGTTCGCGAGCGCTCGGTTGGGATACGCCGTCGGAAAACTCCTCGGCTGGCCGCCACTTCTCCGCACACTCGATCGGCCACCTCGGGTTCAGCGGCTGTTCGCTCTGGATCGACCTGGATGCGCGTGTTGCCGCCGTGCTGCTCACCAACCGAACTTGGCCCGACCGCGAGAACCAGGCCATCAAGCAGGTTCGCCCCGCCTTTCACGACGCGATTCGTGAAGCGCTGTGATGGTCACCTGCCATCCCGGTCCCGTCGCTGAATCCCGCAGAAGTTGTATCCCATACCCGTTTCGTTCCGGCGCAATGGTTCGCGCCAAACCGAAATCGTTTTCATCGCGGAATGCGCAAGAATGGCCGCATGTTGCGCGGTTTCTCAACCGCGTAAACGCTCTTTTCACATCGCTTCAAACGCACCTCGCCGGTTACCGAAATCATGGTGGTGTCCTAAATTCAGATTCCGGCGAGGGCGAGGAAGGAGGCGAAGAAAGCGACGAGGGGGATGGGGGATGGGCGGCGTTAGGGCTGCTGCTTGGGCTGGTTCTATGTGCATTTGTTATAGTCCTCTGGCCCAAATGGAACCAGAGACCCGCCTGCAACTCTAAATGGCTCTCTTTCCAGTCTGAGGCAGTACCGGCTGATCCTGATTTCTGGCGAGACCCCGTCAATGTATCTCATTTGACCGTATACGATCCGCGCCTGTTCGTTTACAGAAACGCCGCTTTTCATTGCAAATCTCACGGCAGCGGCATTCCAAGTCGATGGGTGAGCTTCAGCGACTCGATATCTTTCACCGGGCGTGAGATAGCGTTTTGTCGCGATGATTTCAGGCTGATATTGCGGGGGTATGGGAAGGTCGATGGAAAGTTTAACCACATCCTCAGTTGGGGGAGTATACCCCACTATTTCGACCGGAGATCGCCCGTAATTGACGGCCAAAATCGTAAAGATTCCGATGCCTCGAACGTGCTCATCCAGCCTTTTCTCGATTTCAAAGAGTATCCTTCCGCGTTCCGCGTTGATCACGGCCTTGGCATTCAAGAGAGCAGCTTCAGCGGCATCCTCGGTCCCCTTGGTCTGGCGTTCCAGCTTCCGCAAGGTAATCAAAGCAACACGAACGCCCAGTACTCCAATGATGGCCAAAATCCAGTTCGGAATATTTGCCGGGGCCAGCAATTCCTGCCATGGATAGCCGGACGACTTGGGGTTGGTATTCTTTTTTTCTTTGGCGGGTTCCTGCTGGGGGCGGGGTGTCAGAACGCTTGGCTGAGTCGCTTGGGGTTGTGTTTGGCTCCCTTGGGGTTTCTGATTTTGGTCGCTCCCGTTCCCTGGGACTTGGGTCCATGCCCCTCTAGCGCATGTCAAGAGCAGGGAAAGTATCGCCAAACGTTTCAGCATGATGGCGAAAATGTATCACAAATATCTATTCTCTGTGGGTTTGTTTCCCCTTCGATTTTTTATTCGTGGACCCCTTCTCGGATTGGAGCGTCGGCTGCATTGTCGCAAGGATGTCGCGAATTTCTAAGACCGCGTTTGCGTTATTAATTCCAAGTGTCGACGCATCGCTTATCCAGTTAGCTAGGTGCAAAACGAGCATATACAAGAGACCGAAGACGATGGACGACGTTGTTGCAGAGATTACGAGGACTTTTATCGCGGTGAGCGGATTTGCATGGCTCATGGCGATCAGGAGGCTATAAGTGTTAATCGCAATGATCAATGGCGGAAAAATGAATGGCGATCGGCAAATTTTAAAGACGGATTCCATTACTCTTTGGATTCGCTTCTTCGGCTGGTTTGGGACAGGAGTATTTTTAGGCTGGAGCATGCGAAGTTCGACCCATTTAGCCAACAGTGGCGCGATTAAATTCGCCATAATCATGCTGGCCTCCATTGTGATCGTCAGCCAAATAGGCATCGCCCTGTCCCCCCTTTTTTTAAGCAAGAATAAACGTATCACAAAAACATTTGACAGATAGATATTATTGTATTACATTTATTTCAGTGAGGCTTTATGGCGAACGTTCTCAACACGGATAAACAAATCGCGGTAATCGCTTCCCTTGCGGAAGGCTCCAGCATCCGTTCTATCGAGCGGATTACCGGGATTCACCGCGATACGATCATGCGGCTTGGGGTTCGCGTTGGACAGGGCTGCACCGCTCTGATGGATCGCAAGATGCGGAACCTTCCCTGCACTCGGCTGGAAACGGACGAAATTTGGGGTTTTGTCGGCAAGAAAGACAAGCACATCAAGGAGAACGACAAGGCTGGAGTTGGCAGCGTCTGGACGTTCTGCGCCATCGATGCCGAGACGAAACTGGTACCGGCTTACACGGTTGGAGATCGCGACATCAAGACCGCTACCACGTTCCTAAAGAACGTCTCAAACCGCATGGCAAACCGCGTCCAGATCAGCACCGACGGCCTTGGAGCCTACGTGGTTGCGATGGAGAAGGTATTCGGCGGCGACGTAGACTACGCCCAGATCATCAAGACCTACGGCCCATCGGGACCGGATGACAACCGCCGCTACAGTGCTCCTGATTTTGTTTCCTCTGAGAAGAAGGTCATCTCGGGATCGCCAGTCTACGAGTTAATCTCTACCAGCTACGTCGAACGGCTAAACGCAACCACGCGGCTGCATATGCGCCGTTTGACTCGGCTGACCTTGGCCTTCTCCAAGAAGCGCGTCAATTTCGAAGCCGCCGTCGGGCTTCATTTTGCGTATTACAATTTCGTCAAGAGGCACAACACTTTGCGCTGCACTCCAGCGATGGCGGCAGGACTTGAACCGTCCTTCTGGAATGTGGGGCAGCTCCTAGAGGCTGTTGCGTGACGTATATCGAAGAATTGCAAGGCATGATTCGCAAACTGCATGGAGCAGAAGCGATTCACAGGGGTAACCAGTCTGTAACCGAGATGTTTAACGGCAAAGTGATTTGGCAGGGAGTGGTAGAGATTTTCGAGTTGATCGGTCACGAGAGCGCAACGCGGGTTTACGCGTGGAGCCATTCAACAGATGATCCGGCGAACCCAACGCGATACGTGACCGTCCTTCACAAAGGTTCAGTTGATTCGCCGCGAGCCGCTGTTAGGGCCGCCATTATTCAGGAGTACAGAGATGCCGAAGCAGCCGAAGCCTAAGAAGCCAGGACGCCCCAAACTACCCAAGGATCAGGCCAAGGCCAAGATCGTTCCGGTACGGTTTGCCTCAGAGGAACTGGACCGGATTCTCAGGGCCGCAAGCGCCAACGATCAGACCGTTTCGCAGTGGATAAGGAGCACCATCAATGCGGCCACAGCCCTGTAAACGCAACGCAATTTGTATGCCACTATGCCCATTTCGTAACGTGGAAATCAAACTAGGACACCACCGAAATCATTAGGGACTTGCGCGGTTTCCGGGTACAATTCGAATCTGGGGATAGTATCGATGCTAACCAGCACGACGCCGCAGGATGTGGCTGAGCCACATAAGAGAAACGGGGTCAAGAACGACACGGCCTCGATACTGGAGCACCTGATTACCGAGAGCCAGAACGAGGCTTCTCAGGGTTTCGACACCAAATCCGCTCTCGAAATTGCCCGCATCATCAACCACGAAGACGCCAAGATCGCCGCAGCCGTCAAAAGAGCCATCCCCGAAATTGCAGAAGTCATCGACCAGGTTGCCCGCAGCCTTCGCGACGGCGGCCGTCTCATCTATGTCGGCGCCGGATCGAGCGGACGCATCGCCGCTCTCGACTCCTCCGAATGTCCTCCCACCTATTCCACCGCGCCCGGCCAGGTGCAGTACATCATGGCCGGCGGTCCCAAGGCCCTCGCATCCGCTGTCGAAGTGAACGAGGATTCCGAAGAACTGGGCCAGCGTGACATTGCCCGCCGCCGGCCGACGCGCAAGGACGTGGTCATCGGCCTTTCGGCTTCCGGACGCACGCCTTACGTGGTCGCCGCTACTGCCTATGCCCGGGCACGCGGCGCGCGCACCGCGGCCGTCACCTGCAATCCCGACACTCCTCTGGCTGCTGCCGCCGATATCGCCATCGTGGCTGAGGTGGGTCCCGAGGTCATCTCCGGATCGACGCGCATGAAAGCCGGCTCCGCTCAGAAAATGATCCTCAACATGATCACCACGGGCGCGATGACCCGCCTGGGCTATGTGTACGGAAACCTGATGGTCAACGTGCACATGCAGAATTCGAAGCTCGTCGAGCGCGGCATCCGCATCCTCATGAGCGCCTGCGGCATCGATCGTGCCACCGCGGTCGAAACGATCAAGTGCGCCGGCCGCAGCGTTCCCGTGGCGCTGGTCATGCTCAAGGCCAAGGTCGACAAGCCTGAAGCCGTCCGCCGCCTCGCCAAGTCCGACGGCAACGTGCGGCTCGCCATCGAAGACAACGTCCTCGAACTCTAGAAACCCCCAAGCTCCCACAGCCAAAACTTTCGCTACCGCGAGGGAACTCCGGCTCCGGCGCGGTTCTGCCCGTCGATCTGCGCCAGCTGGTCGCGAAGACGAACCGCTTCGGTCTGATACTTCGCCGCATCGCCCTCGTGCTGCACAGCGGCGGCGCTTCCGATCGCGTTGAACATGCCGGCGATCACGTTGTTCTTGCCGTGGCCGATATCGTGCAGCTGCTCGGCAAAATCGGCTTCCGAAACGGCAATGGCCTCGTCGTGATCGATCTGCGCTCGCAGGTTCCGGATCGTCTCCCAGCGCTGCGCCTGCGCGATGGCCGCATCTCCGTTTGGATCCGGGACGTTTTGCGGCTCTCCGCCGTCGTCCTCGAGATCCTCGGTGAGAGCCTGCAGATTGTTTTGCCCCTTCACGTTTCCGAGGTCCGCTGCGAGCTGATACCAGGCCAGCGCCCGGCCATTGTCGGTCTGCACGCCCTGCCCGCATTGATACATCCAGCCGATCTGGTTATCCGCATCGCTGTTGCCCTGCGCAGCCGCCTTCACAAACCACGACATCGCCAGCCCGTAGTTGGTCCCCACCCCGGTGCCGTGCTGAAAGATGAAGCCAATGTTTTCCTGCGCCGCGTTGCTGCCGCGCTCTGAGGCCTTGTAGTACCAGGACAGAGCCTCGCCGTAGTTCTGCGCTTCGCCCCATCCCTCCCCCGCCATGAAGCCCAGCTGATTCTCGGCATCCGCATTGCCGTGATCGGCGGCGCGCTGGTACCACGTGTGGGCCTGCGCAAAATCACGCTTCACCCCGAAGCCGCATTGATAGAAGTAGCCGATTTGCTTTTCCGCGGCAGACAGATTCTGGTCGGCTGCTTTCCGGTACCAGCTTAGCGCCTGCTTGTAGTTGCGCTTGACGCCGTGGCCCACCTCGTAGAGATTCGCCAGGTTGAATTCTGCCTGCGCAAAACCCTGGTTCGCCGCCAGACGGTAGTAGCTCGCGGCGCGTTTGTAGTCTTGCGGCACACCAAGGTTGTCTTCGTACATGCTGCCGAGCTGATTCTGAGCCGCGGCAAAACCCTGTGCAGCGGACTTGCGGTACCAGCTCAAGGCGTCCGTATAGTCCAGCGTCATGAAACGAGTCTGGAAATACAGATTGGCCAGATCGAATTGCGCCTGTGCATTCCCCGCAGTCGCGGCTTGCTGCAGGTCGGCCGAAGGCGCCTGCGCAAACAGCAAAGGACAAAAAAGGCATAGAAAGGCCGATGCGAGCCCATCCAATGCCGCTCGCCCAGGGCCGCCGATCCTTGCCCAATCGTTCATAGCTTTCCGACGTTGCTGAGCCGATTTTCGGCCTCCCGGCACACGGCGGAAAGATGCCGCAGGTAATGCCGTAGCCGACGATTGCTGACGTCACTGATTGCCTGCTTGCCGGGCCGCAGCGCCTATAGCACCCGCGCCAGCCACTGCCCGGTGTGTGAGTGCAGATTCGAGGCAATCTCTTCCGGCGTTCCTTCGGCAACGATCTTTCCCCCGCCTTCGCCGCCCTCGGGTCCCAGATCGATGACCCAGTCCGCCGATTTGATGACATCAAGATTGTGCTCAATTACGATCAACGATCCGCCCCCATCGATGAGCTTGCGAAATGCGGTGAGCAGCTTCGACACATCATCGAAGTGCAGACCCGTTGTTGGCTCATCGAGAATGTAGAGCACCCGGCTGGCCTGCGATGACTTGGCTCCCGCATTCGCTGACCGTACCTGCGCCAGATGAGCCGCAAGCTTGACGCGCTGCGCCTCGCCGCCTGAGAGCGTCGTGGCCGATTGTCCCAGCCGTAGATAGCCGAGCCCCACTTCATCCAGAACGGCCAGCTTTTCCTGCAGCCGCACATGCCCGGCGAAAAAGCGCAAGGCTTCCTTCACCGTCATCTGGAGCACATCGTGAATGCTCTTGCCCTTGTAATGCACTTCAAGAATGCGCGCCTGGTACCTCGTGCCGTTGCAATCCTCGCAGGGCAGTTCCACGTCGGCCAGGAACTGCATCTCGACTGTCACCGTGCCATCGCCTTCGCAGGTGTTGCAGCGCCCGCCAGGCACGTTGAACGAGAAATGCCCAGGCGTCAGCGACCGGCGCTTTGCCTCGGGTTGCGACGCAAATAATTCGCGGATCAAATCGAAGCCCTTGATGTACGTGATGGGATTCGAGCGCGGAGTCCGCCCGATCGGCGTCTGGTCCACCAGCACCACGTCGTTCAGCCGTTCCACTCCCGCAAGCGATGAAAAGAAACCCATCGGATCTCCGCCATCGCTCTGCCCCAGCGCCCTCGCCACGGCGCGATACAGCACCTGGTGCACCAGCGTCGACTTGCCCGAACCGGAAACGCCGGTGATGGCCACCAGCATGCCAAGAGGAATCTCGACGTTGAGTCCGTGCAGGTTGTTTGCCTCGGCTCCGCGCAGAACCAGCTTTTCTTTTCCCGGCACGCGGCGGCGCGTCGGCACCGGAATGGCGATTTGCCCCGAAAGATAACGTCCCGTGAGCGAGTTCGGGTTCGCCTCGATCTCGGCCAGCATGCCGTCGGCAAGCAGCTTGCCGCCAAATTCCCCGGCGCCCGGCCCGAGGTCCAGCAAGTGATCGGCCGAGCGCAGCACGTCGGCATCATGCTCCACCACCACGATGGTGTTGCCCAGGTCGCGCAGTTCTTTCAAAATCCGAATCAGCCGCTCCGTATCGCGCGTGTGCAGCCCGATCGAAGGCTCGTCCAGCACATAGAGTGCGCCCACCAGGCGCGATCCCAGCGATGTGGCCAGTTGAATGCGCTGTGCCTCGCCGCCCGAAAGCGTCGACGCAAGCCGATCGAGGGTAAGATATTCGAGCCCCACCGCATCCAGAAAGCTCAGCCGCTGCCGCACTTCTTCCAGAATCGGTCCGGCAATCTCTTCCTGCATCGGCGTCAGCCTCAGCGCGGCAAAGAATTCATGCGCCTTGGCAATGGTGAGCGCCGTCGACTGGCAGATGTTTCGGCCATTCAGGCGCACCGCGCGTGCTTCGGCACGCAAACGCTGCCCCCGGCAATCGGGACACTCGGCGTAGCCGCGATACTTGCTCAGCATCACACGCACGTGCAGCTTGTACTTCTTGCGCTCCATCTGCGCGAAGAAGCCGTGAATGCCCCCGAAGCTGCCCTTGCCGTGCAACACGGTCTCGCGAGCCGCTTCCGGCAATTCCCTCCAGGGCACGTCGAGCGGAATCTTCAGTTCCGCCGCATGCTTGCGCAGATCGGTAAACCAGGCGCGATACTTCGGACGGTTCCATGGATCGATGGCGCCCTCGTTGAGGCTCAGGCCCTTGTCGGGGATCACAAGATTCAGGTCGTAGTCGACCGTGTTGCCGAATCCCTGGCATCGTGGGCACGCACCAAAGGGATTGTTGAAGCTGAAGAGGCGCGGCTCCGGCTCCTTTCCCGGCCGATGACAGTTTGTGCAGGCGTACTCGCCAGAAAAATGATAGGTCCGCCGTTCCGCGGCCTCTTCGCGCGACGCCTCTTCGAAAAGCACTTCGCCGGCTTCGCGATACGCAATCTCCGCCGCATCCACGATGCGCGCGCGATTCTCCGGGTTCACCACGATGCGATCGAGCAGCACGAAGACTGGCTGCGTGAAGTCGACGTCCAGCAGCGATTCCGGCGTCGAGAACTCATAAATCGTGCCGCGCTGGTAGAGCCGGTTGAAACCCGCTTTGCGCAACTCGATCAATCGCGCCTTCATCGGCTCCGTCAGGGTCACAGTTGCTGTTGCCACCCCGCCCCCATCTTCATTCGACTTCGCCGCCTTCGTGGCTTTGGTCTTTCGAGCCGTATTTGCTGCGGGATCCGGCGCCTCGGCAGCCTGCGCCACCCGGACTGGAAACAGCGCCTGCAGCCTGGTTCCCTCACCCAGCGCGAGCACCCTCTCCGCCACTTCGTCCATCGAATCGCGCTTGACCAGGCCGTCGCAGTCGATGCAATGCACTTCGCCGCAGCGCGCATACAGCAGGCGCAGGTAGTCGTAAATTTCCGTTGCCGTGGCCACCGTCGACCGCGGATTGCGCGTGGTGTTTTTCTGCTTGATGGCAATCGCCGGCGCAAGGCCGTCTATCTCGTCGACGTCCGGCTTTTCGATGCGCTCCAGGAACTGCCGCGCGTACGCCGAGAGCGACTCCACATACCGCCGCTGTCCTTCGGCATAGATTGTGTCGAAGGCGAGCGAGGATTTCCCGGATCCCGACACGCCGCTGACCACGGTCAGCTTTCCATGCGGAATCTCACAGCTAATGTTCTTCAGATTATGGGTCCGCGCCCCGCGGATGATGATGGCATCGTTCGATGAAGTCAATGGAAAAGCACCGCTCAATCAATTGGGCGGCCTCTCTGAGCGCCCAATGAGGCTCAGGACACAACCGTCCATTTTTTATTATAGGGTGCTAAGACGGCCCTGCACAGGCGTGGAGGCGCAGGCAGACCACCGCCTGTTACGCGCACTCGGCCATTACGCCGACAGTGCACGCTCAAGAAATCAGAAAATGCAAACAGGAACTTCACGACTCAGGTTGTGATTGCCACGATGGTTCGCAGCAGAGTGGAGACGCGCACTCGCAGCGCGATGTGCTCACGCTGCGAGGCCCGTTTTTCACTGAGTCATCCGCCAGACAAGGCGGCATCAAAAAGGGAAAAGGGAAGATGGCTCAGGCTGCGACGAGCGCCGGATGCCAGTGAATGGGTTGCACGGCGATTTGGCCGTCCAACTGACGATTAAGGACAACTGATAAACCCATGAGCGCCGTTGAAGCACATGCCGGACAGTGATTCGCACAGTTCCCTATGCAGTTGCAGTCCTGGCAAAGATAGGCAGACTCAAGGGGAAAATATTGCATCGCATTGAGTGGCATTGTCTTACCTCGATTGAGATATGACTCGTGAACCGAGTCATTGTTGCTTTACAACCCAATGTGCCCCTGACTACTTCTTTGATCCTTCTGATGCTATTTGAAGGCAAAATGTTGCGCTAATCAATCACCCATCGGCCTTCGCCTGCGTAACCTTCGAGCGACCGGACAGGGTATTGGTAATCAACCATTGGAGCCATCCGGAACCTTGCGCGCCGTCCCATGAAGCGGGATGGCGCGCAACCGGTGTAACTGCTTTAGTTATCGCGAAAACTCCTGATTTTCCTTCTCAAATGACTGCTCGGTCTCGATCGCCTTATGCGCAGCCTTGTCGGCCGCGTGCTGCATCCGCCGCTCAGATTCGGTTGATTTCTTTTCCGGATCAGAGTGCGGTATGTCGGGCTTTGGCGATGGAAACGGCTTGCTTCCTGGATTCGGATTTGGGTTTGGATTGGGATTCGGTCTCTCCTGCATGATTTCCTCCAGCGCACTTCGATGCACCGGGCTTGCAGCAAAGATGTTTCCTACATGATTGGAGCGAGTGGTTGCCGCCTCTGGGGAAGGCACTGATTCCGCGGCATCGTTGTGTGAAAACACTTCAGCTCAGCCGGTTCGTCGCAGCCACCTTCCCGTACCACAGCCCTGAATCCTTCACCGTGCGCTTCTGATCGCGGTAGTCAACATAAATCAACCCGTAGCGCTCGGTGTGTCCGTTGGCCCATTCAAAGTTGTCGATCAGGCTCCAGGCATGGAACGAACGCACGCGCGCACCGTCGGCAATGGCTCGCGCCAGCTCTGCGAGTTCTTCTCTGAAAAAATGGATCCGTCTCTCATCGGGTACACGGCCATTCTCTTTTGCATAGGGCGCATCGAGATAGCCGCAGCCGCTCTCTGTCATTTCGATAATTGGATGGTTGTATTCGCGTGAGATCTGCATCACGAGGTCGTAGATGCCCCGCGGCCACACCTCCAGACCCGATTCCGTCAGCGGGCCTTCGGTGGGCATCTCCGCGCGGAACCGCGTATAGGGATCGCGCCCCGTCGCTGGATCGGCTTCAATTTCCGTTCCGCTGAATCCTCCTCCTCCAAAGGCGCGCACGCTGCTGGCGTCCGAAACGAAGCGTCGCGTGTAGTAGTGGAAGCCAACCCAGTCGAGCGGAGCGTAGAGCAGCTTTTCGTCGCCGGGTTTGACGCCCATCTGCTCATATGGCGGTTCCCCGACAAATGCTTTCGGATAGTGGCCGGTCATCGCCGCTTCAAGGAAGAAGACATTGTTCATCGCGTGATAGCGCGCGGCCGCGGCGCGATCCGCTTCCGAATCTGTTTTGGGATACGCCGGACACATGCCATAGGCGCTGCCCACCGTCGCCTTCGACGATGCCGCCTTGATGGAGCGAAGCGCCTCGGCCTGCGCGAGAGCGAGGGTGTGCGTGGCCTTGAGAAAGTCGTTGAAGTTGGCGCGGCAGGGTGGGAATGCACCCACGCCGTATCCCATGTACGCCACCGACCACGGCATATTGAACGGAGCCCAGATCGTGATGCGATCCCCAAGATGCTTGGCAAGGATCGCTGCGTAGTCCGCGTAATATCCGGCAAGGTCGCGATTCGGCCAGCCGCCGCGATCTTCGAGCCCCTGCGGCAGGTCCCAGTGATAGATGGTGCAAAACGGGCGCAAGCCGTTCCCGAGCATCGCATCCACAACCCGGCTGTAGTGGTCGAGACCTTTCATGTTCGGCGCGCCGGTTCCGCTCGGCTGAATGCGCGGCCACGAAATCGAAAAGCGGATGCTCTTCTGGTTGAGTTGCTTCGCCAGCGCGAAATCCTGCGGATAGAGGTGATATTGGTCGCAGGCAACGTCGCCCGTGGTGCCACCCTTCACCTTGCCGGCGGTGTGGGTGAAACGGTCCCAGATCGACGCGCCTTTGCCGTCCTCGTTCCACGCGCCTTCCACCTGGTAGGCGGCCGTCGCCGTGCCCCACAGAAACCCATCCGGAAAACGCGCGCCCTCGATCTCGGCCTGATCAATCTCGCCCGGAATCTGTGCGGGCACGACAGCACTCGGAATCGGCGCCGCGTCAACAAGCTTCCCCGCGCCCAGCGCCGCTGAGGCTCCAGCAGCCAGCGAATTACCAAGAAATTCTCTGCGGTTCATTGCCTTTGGCTCTCCCGCCACGCGGCAAACCCTAGCACTGCGATCTCCAATGAGTCAAACGTTTCAGTCCAGGCATCGCGGCTCGATTCGCACTCCTCCAGTCCTCGTGTGCAAAGATGAATGCAATGCTCTCTCCAATTCAGGTGGCTGTCGCACATCCAATGTCCGATACGACTATCTATTGGCGAATTGTTCTCCTCGCGATCCTTGCCGCAGCCTTCTTGTTCAGGGTGTTCTCGGGCAAAACTGTCCGGTCTCGCACCTTCGACTTGCGCCGCAAAGGGCTCGATCTCCTTCTCGCCGGCAATCCGTCCGGCGCGGAGCGTTGCTATCGAGAGGCGCTGAGCGCTGATCCAAAACTCCCTGAATCTGATCAAGTGCGCCTCCTTGTCTGCCTCGGCGACGCGCTCATCGACCAACAGCGCTATTCGGAAGCGGAAGAATGCCTTGAAAAGGCGCTCCAGATGGGTGATCCGACCGGCAGCGGCCAAGGCAGCATGGCCGATCTGCTTGTACTCGAGAAAAAGAATCCGGAACGCGCGATAGAAATGGCGGATGAGGCTCTACGCCTCACGACTCAGCATCCCTTGAGCACGAGATTTGGCGATGCGTGGTCGCGTGTCAACGACGAGTTGTTGCAGGCGAAGGCGTGGGCGCGCAAAGCGCAAGCTCTGGTGGTGATGGGACAAGGAAGCAGAGGCGCGCCAGGCGGTCGATCGAGCCATACGCATCATGGAAGCATCAAAAGCTGCCTTCGCGGCTGCGGCGCCGTCCGCACCGTTGCCCGCGAAACTGATCCTCAATGATCGACTCCACAGAATGAAGTCGTTGGCAATCGTGGGTACGAGCTGGCAGATCAGCCAGGCATTGCTGGGGCTGCAGGATCGAAAAAAAGCAGCCGAATATTTGCGCGCCGCCAGAGACGCAGACCCGATGGGCAAATACCAAAAGCTTGCCGACGACCAACTCACTCAACTTGGCGCATGATCGCGTCAGCCAAACGCCCGCGTCCAATCGTTGTCCCCCAAATTAAACTGAGGTGTGAGGAATTTCGTGTTTCGTTCCGCTCTTTTCGTTTTCCTTGTCGCTGCCCTGCCCTGTCTCGGCCAGAACGCGCCACAGGATGTTCCACCTGCGAAAGACAGCGCCGCGCAACTTTCTCCTCAGGTCGCCGAGGCGGAGGCCGCTATCGTCAAGTCGGACTGGAAGGCCGCCGAATCCAAACTCGATCCATATCTTGTATCGCACCCTCAGGACGGGCGCGCACTTTTCGATGCTGCTTATGTCGCCGACGCGCAGAATCGCCTCGACGACGCCGTTAGTCTCTATCAGCGCGCCGCAGCAGGAGATCCGCGGTCGTTTGAGGCGCACCTGATGCTCGGCTTGCTGCTGGCGCGCCAGGGCAAGCTCGACCAGGCGCGAACTGAACTCGTGACCGCCACGCAGCTCGACCCCGGCGATGCCGGCCCTGCCCTCAAGGCTCGCGCATGGCGCGCGCTGGCTCAGATCGACAAGCCGGGTCCCGGCAATAAAGGCGATGCGGCCCAAGCCTCTACCGACCTGCTCGAGGCGCTTAAAGTCAGTCCGGAGACCCCCGAAGACACGCTGCTCGCCGCCAGCCTCGCCGAGGAGAGCGGCCAGCCCGATGCGGCTGCCGCAGCGTATCGTCGCGTGCTCGCCAAGGATCCGAAATCAGCTCAGGCCAACGCCGGTCTCGCCCGGGTGCTCGTTCACCAGGGCAAATACGCCGACGCCGAGCCTCTGCTTCGCATTGCCCTCGAACAGTCGCCTGATGATCCCGCCCTCAATGCCGAACTTGCCACCGATCTTGCCGCGCAAGACAAGGCGGAAGCCCTTCCCCTCCTCCAGAAGCTCCATGACGCCCATCCGGCCGACCCGGCCATTACGCGCATGCTCGCCGACATCATGGCCCAGGCGGGCGATGCCGCGGGCTCCGATCAGCTCTATCTGAAGTTGCTGACGGCAGATCCCGACAACACGGGCCTGTTGGTGGCTCATGGCCAGGCTCTCATCCGGCAGCTCCGCTACTCCGAGGCTCTCAAAGTTTTCGACAAGGTGACCAGCATCGATCCCGCCGATGGCAATGGCTGGAGCGGCCTTGCCTTCGCCGCGATGAAAACCGGTCACCCTGAAGTGACACTACATGCCCTTACCATGCGATCAAAGTACTTACCGGAGGTGCCCTCGACGTACTTTCTTTGGGCAACATCCTACGATACGTTGCACGACAAATCGGCGGCCATCACCTACTATCACCACTTCTTAGACGCAGCCGCCGGCAAATATCCGGACCAGGAATGGCAAGCGAAGCAGCGTCTGCTCCAGCTTGAGAAAAAATGAGATGGGCCCCAAAACGGACCGGTGCTTTGTTTGTGGTGCGTTTGCAGTTACCGCGGCTCGCGGGGCAGTGTCTATTTGCTTGCATTTGGGACTAGAATGCTCCTATAGTCTCGGCTTGAGGTCAGGCGACTCATTTTTCTGAGTTGCTGTTTTCCGCAACAGCGGAGGTCCCTCATGCGTTATCAAGTCACGTTTGCCACGCTCGCCCTTGTCTCCGCCCTTACGATCCCCGTTTGGGCCGCGTCCCCTGATGACAAGGATGCCGACCAGCAGAGCATTGCGGCACTCGAAGCCCGCATCAACCAGGCCCAGCCCCGGGAGCAGTGCTACCTCTACGCCGAGCTCATTCACCAGATGAGCGAGGTGAGCCTCCGCCAATACACTGCCGGCGACGTTCCCAAGGCGAGCGCCCTTCTACGCGAGATCCAGAACATCGCGCACAAAATGCACCTTGCGGTGGGCGGCAACGACAAGCGCCTGAAGAATGCTGAAATCCTGTTGCGCCGCACCGCGTTCCGGCTGAACGATCTGCTCCACTCGAGCGACGCCGAAGACCGCGCCCTTGTGGAAGCAACCCTGGCGCAAGTCAATCAGGCCGACAACGACGCCATGATGCAGGTCTTCAAGAAGTAGATTGGTCCCGGCCGCCGTCTAAGCATCAATAGCTCTCCGGATCACTTCCCGCGCAGGCGGAGTGTGTTTCAATGAGACTCGTTGGGAGCCATGCGTCCAATACTCACAGCCGCCATCCTCAGTTCCCTCTTTTGCGCGATCCAACCGTCCTTTGCTCAGAAACAGCACCGGGATGTCCTCACTCCTGCGCAGGTGGAGGAAATTCGTGAAGCGGGCATCGATCCCGACGGACGGGTCAAGCTCTATACCAAGTATCTGAACGAACGCGCTGACACGATTGAGAGCCTGACAAAGCGCGGCCACTCCGCGCCCCGGGCCCATCGCCTCGATAACGAGTTGCAGGACTTTGCCGCCCTCATGGACGAACTCGGCTCCAACCTGGATGAATACGGAGATCGGAAAGCCGACCTGCGCAAGTCGCTCAAGTTTCTGAACGAATCTGCCCAACACTGGGTCGCGATTCTCCACAACCTGCCCTCGGAGCCTGGATTCGAACTGTCGCTGAAGGACGCAACCGACGGTGGTCAGGATCTCGCCGACGAGGCAAAACAGATGCTCACCGAGCAGACCGCCTACTTCAACGAACATAAGGACCAGCGCGGCCAGGACCGCGCCGAGCCGCAATAGACCCGCACTACGGCTGGCGAAGACCTGTGCTACCCTCCTTTCTGGTGACCCTCGATTTTGCCGCAATTTTTCAGGAGGAGTATCGCGCCCTCCGTCCGCGGGCGCCCATGCCTCCCATCCTCATCCGTTTCCGCCGATTCACCTCGCTGAACACCACCATCCGCCTGCGCGAAGGCCGCATCCTTGTCAGTCTCTCTGACCTGCTCGAAGGCGCGCCGGAGAGCGTGCTGCGCGCCATCGCCCACATCCTCCTCGCCAAGCTCTACCGCAAGCCCGTCGATTCCGCGCAGAACCTGCGCTTCAAGCGTTTCGCCGCCAGCGCGCCCGTTGCCCGCCAAACCGAGTTGATCCGCCACGCCCGCGGAAGCAAGCGCTACTCCGGACCCGAAGGCCGCTACTACAACCTTGAAGAAGTGTTCGACTCGCTGAACCTGCGCTTCTTCGGAGGTCTTCTCGGCCGCCCCGACCTCACCTGGAGCGAACACCACGCCAAGCGCTCGCTCGGCCACTACGATGCTACGCACAACACCATCGTCGTAAGCCGCGTCTTCGATCGCCCGTCCAGCCCGCGCTACGCAATCGAGTACCTGCTCTACCACGAGATGCTCCACCTCAAGCATCCCGTCCGCCGCCGCGGCCTGCGACGTTGCGTTCATCCGCCTGAGTTCAAAGCCGATGAACGGCAGTTCCCGCAACTCAAAGAAGCACTCGCCTTCATCAAGCGCCTCTGATTTTTTCCATTTGTTGAATGACCGGGTGCCGCGCCCCGGGGAAAGGGGTCGCTTTCTCATGTCACACTGGTTCCATAGACATGCCCAAAACCATCCAACGCTGCTCCTGGGCTACGAATGACCCACTCTACTGTGCCTATCACGACGAAGAGTGGGGCGTGCCCGTATACGACAGCCGCCTGCTCTGGGAAACCCTCATGCTCGAAGGCTTCCAGGCCGGCCTTGCTTGGATTGTCATCCTTCGCAAGCGCGATGCCTTTCGCAAGGCCTTCAAGAATTTCGATCCCGCCAAGGTCGCCCGCTTCACCGAGAAAGACATCCTGCGCCTGCTCAACGATGCCGGAATCGTCCGCTCGCGCGCCAAGATCGAAGCAACCATCCAGGGCGCGCGCATCTTTCAGTCGATGCAAGCAGCGGGCGAAGACTTCTCCACCTGGGTCTGGAACCTCGCCGGCGGCAAGCCCATCCAGACTTCGGGCCAGCTGGTTGCGAAAACGCCGCTCGCCGAGGAAATTTCAAAGACCCTGCGCAAGCGCGGCTTCAAGTTTGTCGGACCTGTCATCGTCTATGCGTGGATGCAGGCAGTCGGCATGGTCAACGACCACGCACCGAACTGCTTCCGCCGAAAGATGCTGGCACGCAAAAAGCAGGCGCTCCGCCGCGGATCGTAGCTGCTGAATGAAGGCGACTGACGAGGAGCCGCCCACAAACCCGGAACCTCCAGCCCCCGCCTGCCCCGTGCCTCACTTGATTCCGATCACCATCGAATCCGGTCCCACCAGGTGCTCGACGCGCGTCTCTCTGAATCCGGCGTCGCGCATCCATTTCGTGCAGTCCGCGCCCGTGTAATCGAATCCCCCATGGGTTTCGATCAGCATTTGCAGGCTCATCATCAGGCCAAACGCATTCTTCGAGCGGTCGTCGTCGATGATGGCGTCGTAGACCAGCAGTGCCCCGCCACTCGGCAGCGCGTCGTAGGCCTTCGCGATCAGCATCCGCTTTTCCTCGAGATTCCAGTCGTGCAAAATGTGTCCCATCATGACCACGTCTGCGCGCGGCAGCGGCTCGCTGAAGAAACTACCGGGTTGGAACTGGAGGCGCGATGACAATCCATTCTCCGCAATGTACTCCTCGAAAATCGGACCCACCTCCGGCAAGTCGAAGCCGATGCCCAGCAGGTGTTCGTTCTTCAGAAACACCTGGGTTAGCAGATCGCCCTGCGCCGGCCCCGCATCGACCACGGTCTTGTACTGCGCCCAGGGAAACTTCGCCGCAATGGCGAGGTTGGCGCCGTGGCTGACGCCCGTCATCGCCTTCAGAAACTCCTTGAGCCGCGCTGGGTCTGCGTAGATCGTCTGAAACACCGGCGCGCCTCCGCCCTTCAATTCGTTTTGCGGTAACCCTGTGCGCAGTCCCTCCGTCAGGTTGTTCCATTGCCCGTAGGAACGGTGATTCGCCATTTCGAGAAGCCCGCCGATGTACGACGGCTTCTTCTTGTCCAGAAACAGATCCGTTGCCGGCGTATTCGAATAGATCCCGTCGTTACGCTCCAGAAATCCCAAAGCCACCAGCCCATCCAGAAAGTCGCGAGCCGATCGAGGGTGCAATCCTAACCGGCCCGTCAAGTCATCGAGGCCTTCGGGGTGCTTTGCCAACTCGGTGAATACTTCCATCTCGACTGCGCTCAACAGCGTCTTTGAGGCCCAGAATCCCAACCCGGTTTGCAGGATGTGCTCAGGCGACACCGCAGTCGCACTTGCAGCCTCGGTTGCGGTTGTGTTTCCAGACAGACTCATCGTGACCTCCTTGATGGCCGCGTCGATTCAGCAAGGCAGGGGGAAGCACCTGGAAGAAGCCGCCAGACTGCTCTACGAATGGAACCGCACGATTTCGGCCCCATGAGTCTAATTCACAGACACTCGGGAAACAATCTCAAATTCGACCTGTCCGCCGATGATTCCCCATGGCGTGCGCCCGCTCACAATGCATCCGATGAATGGGCCTGGACTGGGCCGCTTGTGATCTCATTCCATCTGACGTGTCTTTGAGGGGGCCATATGCGATTGCTGCTCGTTCCGCTGATCCTTGTTTCTCTGGAATTCTCTTTGCTGGAGGCACGGCCGCAGACTGAAAACCAATCGCCGGTCATGAAGCCGGAAGCTTATGAGGTCGTCTCCATCAAGCCCAGCAAACCGGGAAGCCCTGGCGTGTATCAAATTCTGCCCGATGGATTTTGGGATACCGACACGACGTTCGATTCCCTGGTCTACGGCGCCTACGGAATCGTGAGCGATATCCAGGTGGTGGCAATGCCATCGTGGGCCACAACGGAAAAGTTCGAAGTTCAAGCAAGGGTCGACGCAGGGACCGCGGATGCATGGAAAAAGCTCACCGACAAGGAGCGTCAAAAGCAGGAGCGGCCAATGTTGCAAGCTCTCCTCGCCGATCGATGCAAGCTCAAGGTTCATTTCGAGCAAAAGGAGTTGCCGGTTTATGAATTGGTGATCGCCAAGGGCGGACTCAAGATGAAGGAAGCCGCGCCGGGTGAGATGGCGACCGAGGAGATCGCTGCCGGAATCAGGTTGACCGCCCATGCAATGGCAACCGAGAGCCTTGTCTACACTCTTTCCGGCACGGATGGGCGTCTGATTGTTGATAAGACCGGCCTGGGCGAGAAGAAATTCGATTTTGAGCTGCACTGGAGACCGGATGATTTGCGCATGACGGCGGACGCGGGCCCATCGTTGTTCACCGCTCTTGAGGAGCAGCTCGGCTTGAAGTTGGTACCCTCGAAAGACCCTGTGAATGTCCTCGTGATCGATCACATGGAGCAACCATCACCCAATTAGGCTACGTGATGATGCAGGGTCTTAGCCCTTAGCTGCCAGCTTGAATGCTCGTCTGTTCAATTCCAGATTGAATTGCCGCCTTAAGTACGTCGATTCTTATATCGGCCAGTGTTTTGAATTTGATGCAATACCCCGTGACACTTGCTTTTCCGAGCTCCTGCCCAAATGTCTGGATCAGGTACTTTTTATCGCGTAGTCCCATGATGTAGACGGAAAGGCCTGTGGTATTCGCACTTATACCGATTTGATAGAACTCCTTGGTATTTCCATCCGCGTACTTCATGGTTTGAGATCCATATCCAATGTTCGGGTTGGAAACGGTTTTTCCGTGCTCGTCTTTTCCATCCAAGAACCACAATTTAGGTGTCGGCATCAACGCCAAAATGAGCTGATGCAACTGTTGCATCTCGCTGCGTTTTGGTTCCGGTTGAGCGGCGATATACTCGTCAATTTGTTTTTGCACCTTCATGTAGTTCTCTCCCTTGGCTCACGGTACCATTCCACTGCTCCTGGAACCACCGCAGTTGATCTGCGCTGCTGCGGTTACTCGCGATTACACGTCGGGACCGTTGCGGCCAATCCGTTTCCCAGAACAGAAGATCTCGGTTCAAATATAAGGTTGAAGCGCCTCGTCTATAGTCGGATCGCCGGTGGGATATTCGATGCCCGTGAGGGAGCTGCCCGCTTCCAATAGCGACTTGGTGACTCGAGCGAATTCGCCCTCCGGGTGGCGCTTCTCCACCAGATAGTCATGCAGAGCGTACTGAAGGGGCGTCGCAGAATACCGGGGATCGCGAATATTCACGGGATGCCCGCGCGCAATCAGGAGTTCGACCAGGTCACCCGAACCTTGCCACGCAGCATTGTGGAGCGGCGTGTAACCGTGGCTATTTTCGGGATACGCGACCGGAAATCCGAGATCGAGCATTAACCTCACCGCATCGTAATTCGTGTTTGTCTCCCAGCAATACTTCGCCACCAGTTCGCGATCTGCATCCTGTAGCCGCGACAGGACCGTCGGATGTTTCTCCACAATCGCAAACGCCTCCGCGCGACGAGCCAACACGCAGTTCACCAGCAATTGCGTCATCACATCGCTCTCCGCGTAGAGAAAATCGAATATCACCTTGTGCCCCTTTAGAAGGGCAATCTGGTGCGAATACGAATTAAAGCCCAGGGTCCATTGATAGATCGTGCCGCCACGCCCTTCGTACCCCAGAGGTGGAAACTCCGGCGCTTTGCCGATCCTGTTGGCCAGGCATCCTCGATCCTGCATCACCAATCTCTTCACCAACGTCAGATCGCCGAGTGCCACTGCCAAAAAGATGTCCGGTTTCGCGCCGTATTCCAACAGAAATTTCACCACGTCAGGCGACTCGCCGATACGCCACTGTGCCGGAGTTGAATCGTGATCCTCATCGCGGGCGTCAATTCGAGCCCCACGATCTAATAGCAACTCCGCCACTGCCACCGTTCCTGCGCAATGCAGTGGAGTGCGCGCGTCCATCCCCTTTGCGTCTATCAAAGAGGGGTCCGTTTCCAGCATTTCCGCCAACTGATCGGTCAGCCCCGCCAAAGCCGCCTTGTGGACCGCCTGGTCCGCGTATTGTTGCGTCATCTTGAAAGTGTATCGGGCGTCGCCATCTTCATGGGGCAGCCCCTTGGTCTCTTCAGAGTTTGTCTACTTCGGCTGATTTCACTGGATTCCTGCCGCAGAGCGGGTTTCAGGGGAGTAGTCCTCAGCTCCGAATGAATCGGCGCACAACTGTTCTTTATAGGGGATGAATCGCATGACTGCCTGGCTTGCAGTTTCGTCACTTCGAACTTGACTGCCCTTGTATACCTGTCTACTCTAGGCATGTTTGCATCAAGCCTTATGGAAAATATGAACAACGCGTTCGAAGATATCCAGATGGTGTTTGGGCCCGCGCGGCGCGCTACGAACACCTAAGGAGACCACAGCATGAGCTGGTTTGAACGATTCTTGCACCGCCGGCGCCTCGATGACGACCTGGCCGAGGAGTTGCAGGAGCATATCGAAGAGAGAACCGAGCAGATCATGCGTCTCGAAAATCTGTCGAGATCGGAAGCTCGCGCGGCCGCCCTTCGCGCCTTTGGAAATCCCACCCTGGTCCAGACGCGCAGCCGCGAAGTTTGGCAATGGTCCAGGCTTAACACTTTTCTAGCCGATCTCAAACTCGTCGCTCGCCGACTGTCGAGGTCCCCTGGATTCGCCGTCACCGTTCTCCTTACTCTATCGATCGGCATCGGAGCTAATACGGCCGTGTTCAGCGTCGTCGACAGCGTTCTCCTGAAGCCACTTCCCTATCCGCAATCGGACCGGCTGGTCACGCTTTCACTCCAGGCGCCTGGAGCCGCAGGCCTAACGAGCTTTCGCGATGGATTGCTGCTGTCCCCGTCCCTGTTCCTCACTTTCGAGGAGCACAATCGCGCGTTCCAGTCGCTTGGAGTGTGGAGCGCGGGTACAGCAAACCTTACAGGCATTGCTCAGCCGGAAGAGGTTCACGTGATCACGGTGAGCAGGGGGTTACTCGAGACGCTGGCTGTTCCGCCTCTCGCCGGTCGGTGGCTAGACGCAGACGATCAAAAACCGAACGCAAGCAAAAGCGTGATGATCGGCTACGGCTTCTGGCAGCGGCAATTCGGCGGCCAAAGAAGCGTCATCGGGCAGACCATCCGATTGGATGCGCAGTCCTGGCAGATTGTCGGAATCATGCCGCGCGGGTTCAAAGTGGTCGATTCCGACTTCGATGTGTTGCGACCCGCGCCCGCAGCCTTCGATCCTCGCCATCAGATCCTGGAAGGATTCGCCTGGAATGGTGTAGGTCGCCTTAAAGATGGTGTAGCGATCGGACAGGCCGACGCGGATATTACCAGCCTGATTCCCGTCTGGATGGATTCCTGGTCGGATGGCCCCGGCACCAATTCGCACTTCTTCGACATCTGGCGCATCACCGCGGCGCTCAAGCCGCTCAAGCAGCAAGTCATCGGCAGCATCGGCAACGTGCTCTGGCTGGTGATGGGCACCATTGGCATGGTGATGCTGATCGTCTGCACCAATGTGGCCAACCTGTTGCTCGTGCGCGCCGACTCGAGGCAACAGGAACTCGCAGTGCGGGCAGCCCTGGGCGCCGGACGCGGCCGCATTGCTCGCGAGCTGATCTTTGAGAGTCTGGCGCTCGGAGTCGTCGGCGGAGCGGCAGGAATCGCCGTGGCGTATGCGGCACTGCGGCTGCTGGCGGCCATCGGGCCCGCGAACCTGCCCCGCCTGAGTGAAATTTCGCTCCGCGTCGAGTCGTTGTGCTTCACCGCCGGGCTGGCCATTTTTTCCGGGCTCTTCTTCGGATCGATCGTGTCGCTCAAGTACGCGCGCGTTGGACCCGGCGCAGCTCTGCGCGGATCGAATCGTACGGCAAGTGCGGGACGCGAGCGGCATCGTTCGCAAAACGTGCTGGTCGTCGCTCAGGTCGCCATGGCGCTGGTTTTGCTGGTCTGTGCTGGATTGATGATACGCAGCTTCGCCGTGCTGCTCAACACGCAGCCAGGTTTTTCAAGCCCCGAGCTTCTTCAGACGATGCGGGTTGCGATTTTGCCATCCATCGCCTCCGATCCGGTTGCGGTGACACGCACGCAGAACGAGATCGCCGACAAGCTTGCTCAGCTCCCCGGCGTCTCCTCAGTGGGGTACGCGGCGAATTTGCCGATGGATGGCCTCGAACCGAATTGGAATAGCATCTTCGTCAAGGGACGAGATCCGTGGGGCGCGAAGAGCACACTTCCCATGCGCCTCTTCAACTACACCTCGCCCAACTACTTCCATACGATGGGTTCCCGCATCATTGCCGGACGGGAATTCACGTGGGACGACGTCTACAATCAGCGGCCTGTCGTGATTCTCTCTGAAAACCTTGCGCGCGAACTTTTCGGGTCTGCCCAGGCCGCCACTGGCAAGCAGATCACCTACTTCCAGCCGATGCCCTGGCATGAAGTGATCGGCGTTGTTGAGGACGCGCGGCACAACGGAGTCGATGCACCAGCACCGGCCGTCGTCTATTGGCCGACGATGAGCGCGAATCTCTACGGACCCGAGCCCCTCGATGCCGTGCGAGGCGTCACCTTCGTCGTGCGCAGCCAGCGCGCCGGCTCAGAGAGCCTTACGCAGGAGATGCAGCAGGCCGTTTGGCAAATCAATGGCGAACTGCCTGTGAGCGGACTCCGCAGCATGCAGGAGATTCTCTCGAAGTCCCTGGCTCGAACTTCGTTCACACTCACCATGCTCGGAATCGCGGCCGCGATGGCCCTAGCCCTGGGCGTCATCGGCATCTACGGGGTCATCTCCTACTCTGTCTCGCAGCGCACGCGAGAAATGGGGATTCGCATCGCTCTGGGCGCACAAAAAGGCGAACTGCGCTGGCTCTTCGTTCGCTCCGCTCTGGTACTCACCGGTACCGGATTGGTCATCGGACTCGGGGCAGCCGCTGCGGTCGCACAATTGATGAGGGCCCTCCTGTTTGGGGTTCATCCGCTGGATCCTATGAGCTTCGCCATGATGGCTCTCCTGCTGGTCGCGGCAGCCGTGCTTGCCAGCTACTTGCCGGCTTCTCGCGTCTCCGCAATTAATCCTGCAGACGTGCTCAAAGCTGAGTGATCGCAGCCGACCATTGGATCTTCTGATCACGGCGGGCGGCGTTGCAACCGAATACCGCCTGCATTCAGATCCAGATCCGGCATCGGTGCGTGCATTGTCAAGCCGACGCTTGTTGCGCGGGTGTGAGGGTTCAGTCAGAAAACAAAAACTTGGATCGCGAAAAATAGCAATTGACATTCGGAGCAAATCCACTACCATATGGTTGTGGATCGACTGGGTACAACATTTGCGGCTTTGTCTGATCCCACCCGGCGGGCGATGGTCGAACGGCTCTCCCGCGGGTCTGCCTCTGTGCATGGCCTGACGGAACCGTTTGCACTCTCACAGCAGATGATTTCAAAACATATTGCCTGCCTGGTACGGGCGCGGATCGTGATCAAGACGAAGCGCGGGCGGGAAAGTATTTGCATGCTCAGGCCGCAGGCGATCAAGACGGTCAGCGACTGGGCGGTCAGCTATCGCCAGTTCTGGGAAGAGAGTTTCGACAAACTGGATGCAGTTGTAAAGCAAATGAAGAAAGCGGAGGTCAGAGATGACAAAAAGCACGGCGAATGAGACAGAGCGGATGGTGATCACCAGGGTTTTTGATGCCCCACGCGAATTGGTTTGGAACGCGTGGACAGACCCGAAATACGTAATGCAGTGGTGGGGGCCGAAAGGATGGACCTCACCTGTTTGTGAGATCGATTTTCGTGTGGGAGGAAAGTATCTCTTCTGCATGAGAGGGCCGGATGGGTATGAGGGCTGGAATGCCGGTGAATACCGTGAGATCGTTCCGTACGAGAAGATCGTTTCGACAATGTACTTCGCCGACTCGAAGGGAAACAGGATTAACCCCTCTGACTTAGGAATCGAACATGAGGCCATCGACGATTCGCCTGACGTGATCCTTTTTGAGGACCTTGGAAACGGCCGAACGAAGCTCACCTTCATTGGAAATGAAACCATGCAGAACGCAATCAAGACGGGTCAGCTCGAGGGCACGAAGCAGATCCTCGATAAGCTTGCCGCAGTCGTTGAAGAGTTGGCGCAGGCGAAATAAGAAGCTGAAACCTGAGCCGCGAAATTCTAACGTGGAGAAAGCAATGAAAAGAAGACTGTTTCTCGCTATCGTCCTGCTGGCATGCGCGTTTCCCACGCATGCCCAGGACGCGATGAAGAAGGATGCAGCCGACAAACCTGCCGATCAGGAAGTGAAAGTCGTGCTTGATTCCTGGAATGAGATTGGCCGCAAGCTGACAGCGATGGCCGAAGATTTCCCCGAGGACAAATACGACTTCAAGCCGACACCGGCGCAGCGAAGCTTCGCCGAGCAATTGCTGCACGCGGCGGGTTCAACCTACTACTTCACCAACACTGTGATGGGGCTGAAGACTCCCGCGGGAGAAGATCCGAAGCGGGACCAGTACAAAACAAAGGCCGATATCGTTGCGTTCGTTCAAAAATCCTTCGCAGACGGAGCCGCCGCCATCCAGTCGGAAGGCGAAAAAGGAATGACGACGGAATTTGTCTATTTCCCTCACCAGAAGTCGCGCGTTCTCGACATCGCATACGGCATCATCGAACATAGCGGCGAACACTACGGCCAGCTCGTTGTGTACTACCGCCTTGCAGGCCTTGTGCCGCCGGAGTCGCGGCCCGGCAAGTAAAACTCATCGGGCCAATGGCCGCTTTTCCGGGCATGCGATCTGGATTAGCTGTTGCATAAAGCCCAAATCACTCGTTCATAGCGATTCGGCCTCGACTTGCGATGGGTACCCTGAAACGGGGAGTTTTCGTTTCGCTGAAGCCAAGCCGACGCGTCGCGACCGATCTGACTTCAGCGAGCAAATCGCGAGCCACTCCTGAGTGATATGTTGTCTTGATGCGCCTTTCGTGGCCCTTTCTCGTGTCCGCAACTGCGTGCTTCGGTGCCGCACCGATGGGCTGGAATTCCTGGAATAGCTTCGCCAATATCGTGAATTCCCAGATTGTTCAGCAGCAGGCCAAAACGCTAGCCTCGAACGGCATGAAAGAAGCCGGCTACGAGTACGTCGTCATCGACGAAGGCTGGTGGCTGGGAGAACGCGATGCCGCAGGCAACATCGTCGTCAATCCCAAACAGTGGCCTGCCATTCAGCCTGGTCAGAGAGATGGCGACATGGCCAACATAGCCGCCTACATTCACAGCCTCGGACTGAAAGCCGGCATCTACACCGACGCCGGCCGGGACGGATGCAGCATGTACCCTGACTCCGGCCCAAAGATTTTTGGCGCCGGCAGCGAAGGTCATTATGACCAGGACTTCCTGCAGTTTTCCAAGTGGGGTTTCGACTACGTCAAGGTGGACTGGTGCGGGGGCGCCAAGGAGGGACGGTCTGGCGCGATCCAGTACGCGCAGATTGCCCGCGCCATTCAAAACGCGGAGAAGATGACGGGACGGAAGTTATATCTTTCCATTTGCGAATGGGGCAGCCAGAATCCATGGTTCTGGGGTCCGGGCGTTGGAGGAATCGAGAGCACCATGTGGCGCACCGGCGGCGACATCATTCCTCCCATCGTGGAGAGTCTGCATGATGCCGAACACGAAAAGCGCGTCATCACCGCGGAGAACGTGCTCAATTCGTTCGACACTGGATTGCATCCGGAAGCGCAGCATACTGGCTACTACAACGACCTCGACATGATGGTGATGGGCATGCGCGGCATGACCGATGCCCTCGATCGAACCCACATGGGTCTTTGGGCGATTTCGAGCGCCCCGCTGATGGTCGGCTCCGACCTGACCCGGCTTTCACCCGCTAGCGTGTCGCTGCTGACGAATCAGGAAGCGCTCGCAATTCATCGCGACCCCTACGGATTGCAACCCATCAAAGTCGACGAACCTGCTCATGGGGTCGAGGTCTGGGCAAAGCCGATGGCCACCGCGGGACGGCGTGCGGTCGCCATCCTCAATCGCACCGGTGCCTCCACGCAAGTTCAAGTCAATTGGGAAAAGCTTGGACTTAAGGGCGCACCAAAATCGTTGCGCGACGTCTGGAGCGGACGGGATCTCGATCCCGCGAACGCCTCCGTTTCCGTCTCGGCGCATGATCTTGCGATCATCATCGTCGAGGGCGAAGATAAAACTCCAGCCGAGTATGCAGCAAATCAGGAGAGTATTACGGGAATGCAGGCCACACACGGGCCGACCTTCGCGCGAGTGCACTACACAAACACTTCCGGTCATATTGTCGTCGTCCCGATGAAAAGTACCTCGGGTCTCTCCACTGCCGTCGCTCTTCCTCCAACGGCAGGATCGGAGAGCGGCACGATTGGCCTCATTCTGCCCCGAGGAACCGCCGATCTCTCGTTCGAGGGGCAACAGGTGGCGATTCGCAAGCTGGATGTTTATGCCTGGTGACGAGCGCGCTGAACGCAGATGCGCACTGCCGGAAATCGTCAGCAACAGCTGGAGAGGGTTTGTGATCGAGGGGGTCGCAAGAACACAACCAAAACCACCGAACGTGGCAGGAAAAATCCTGGGAAGTGCAATGGAGACTGACGCCCGAAATCAGCGCGAAAGCAGAAGCAGCTTCGAGACGAAGGCCTCCGGCATTTCTACGTGACAGTCATGACCCGTCGGCAATTCATCGTGTGCCCATCCTTCATTTCTGGCTCGATCGCCGAACCGCTTGAAGACGGGGCGAGCGGGGTATTTTTCAGCCGTGCATTCAATGAAAGCCCGAGGCACCTTTGATGCCGCACCGGTCGTCAGGGTGATTGCTTCCTCAAAGCAGCGAAGGCTGAAATCTGAAAGGCGCGACCGCACAAATTCGCGCTCCGGGCCTGGTTTCAAACCCCAGATATCGAGCTGCCCATCCCCCGCCGGCAGTCGCCAGCCTTCCCCGTCGCTGCTTGCCGTTTGCTTGAACATCTCAACCAGCGGCGCTGGCAGAAGATCGAGGACAGACTGTCTATCGTCCGGTATAAAAGCATCGACATACACGAGACGGTCCAGACGATGTGCAACCTGTTCGGCAACACCGGTGATGATCATTCCAGCGTAGCTGTGACCAACCAGCGTGACGTGATCAAGATTCTCTCGATTCAAGACCTGAACAACATCCTCGATATGCGTCGATAGTGAAATCGCAGGCGATAACGCGATCCCGTCGTGTTCGAGACCGCGCAATTCAGGGACCACAACCGCGTGGCCTGCGTTCTGCAGCCTCGGGATAATCAGGTCCCAGGTCGATGATGTTTGCCAGGCTCCGTGGACGAGAACAAACGTTGACATCGGAACTTGCTCCGTATGCAACGATACACGGCTAGACTGCCCGTTCGATCGCGCCTTCCGCCTCGGTCGCCGGCCTCCGCGCAAGCCACACCATCATCCCGATGCCCACGATGGCTGACCCAAGGCTCGCCAGTTGCGCGTTCGACAACCCCCACAGCACCTTGGGGTTGCGCCGGATAAATTCAACCAGAAAGCGAGCTGTTCCCGTCAATAGCAGGTACTCGCCCAGAATCCATCCCGTTGGCCGCGCCTTTTTTCCTCGCGTCCATAGCCACCAGCCAATCAGGAGACCCGCGGCCAGCTCATAAAGCGGGGTCGGATGCACCCGCACAAAGGTCGGCTCGATCCCGTTCGGAAAGCTCATGCCCCACGGCAGATTCGTCGGCAGGCCGTAGCATCCATCGCCTGAAAGGAAGCACCCGATCCGCCCCACGCCATATCCGATCGCTGCCGCCGGCGAAGCCAGATCGAGCAGCCGCACCGCGCCGATCTTCGCCCTCCAGCCTTGGATCACAAGCGCCAGAATCCCGAACACCAGCCCGCCAAACCATGCAAACCCAGCTGAATCCCACAGGACGCCCCATCCGATTTCGCGAAATTCCGCGGGCGTATCGAGCACGTGCCACAGCTTCGCGCCTACAATCCCCGCCACCACCGCGATGGCCACCATCCCGATCGCATCGGCGTTGATTTGCGCGCGCTTGAAATTGCGGTCCATCACCAGGCCGGCCGTTACCGCAGCCAGCCAAAGCATGAGCCCGAAGGTTGGGATATGAAAGCCGAAAAGATGCAGGTAGGGATACATTCCTTCTCAAGTATAGACGCGCTCCGGCTCAGGAGGGTTCCGCCGCACCGAAACCATTCCCGCCCGTGCTACCGTATCCCTACGCCAATCAAGAAGGTTTCAGACTATGTTCCGCAGAGTGGGCCTCGCCATTTGCTATTTCGTCGCGGGCGTCTACGTTCTTTCCATTCTGCTGCCTGCTGTTTACTGCCTGCGGCATGGATGCAAAGGTCCGGATGGCGACGCGTTCATGCCCGCGTTCTTCTTCACCCCGGTCGGCGCATTCGCTACAGCGCTCTGCCTTTACCATTCCATTCAGAGCATCCGAAGAAAGTCCTGGCCCGGGCTGTTCTGGCCTCTCACCATCCTCTTCTCGGTCGTTCTGCTCGGCGTAGCCGCCCTCATCGTATTGTTTGTCGTTGAGATGACATTGCATCGTACGGCGTCGGCTCACTGAAGATCGTATTCGACAACGAAAACGCGAACTGGTCTCTGTATCGCACACGACATTGAAATCAAACCGCCGCAATACGCGGCCAGCAGATGGAAATGCCACAGGCTGTGAAAACTTGATGGCCCGTCACAGCCTGTGGCATTTTTTCTCCGGCCGAGCGGCCGAAGCGAGGCCCAATTGCTAGCTCAGATGCGGGCCCGCACCCTGGGGATTTCCCTAGGTATGCGGATATTCCTGTCCGCTCCCCAGCGCGCCGCCGCAACTTCGGTCGAGTCGGCGGCGCTACCCGACCTCGCGGTGTTCAACCAGAAGACGTGGCAGTGACAACCGCTTTTTCTGACTCCCAACGACGAACCGCTGGTGCGCGCACAAACAGAATTGCAGACGGAAATTATGCGCTGTTCCTCGATACGAACTAGCTTCCGCGTCGCTCATTCTCTCCAATCCTTCCCTGTCCGCCTTTCATGCGGCGACAAGCCTCGCGGGTCCAGCCGGTCCTCGATCCTCTCTTCCCCTCCATCGGCTTTCATGGTCTAATCCCTACCAACAACGCTCTACCCCGAGAGCACGCAGATGATTTCCAGAGATGCGAAACAGCTTGTTTACAAGTATGGGAACGAAAAGGCCGAGGTTGTCGAGGATCGCGAGGGCGAGATGCCGGTCCCCCAAAAAGACCAGCTCATCTTGCGGCACGGCCATCTGTGGAAGGTCGTTTCGGTGGTGACCCACCCTGCCGCGAAGGGCGGCGTCCCCGTGGTGAACATTCACCTGATCGGCGCTTCACCCTCGATCGCCACCAAACCGGTGGCGTGACCCTGCCGTAACCACGAGCCACGCCGCAAGGCGAATTCCGCGAGTACCGAGGTGACTCGATTTGAGCAGGTCAGAGTTCCGTTCATTTTTCGGCCGAGAGTAAAATCAACTTCGCCGGTAGGCTGCCTCAATTCCCCGCGGCGGATGAGAATCTATGGCCACTCGAAGACATTGCGTCTACAACAGGAGCAGAGGCGTATTTCTGAGCACGGGTATCGACGTAATCGATACGACCAAAGAGCCTTTCAGGGCGCTGATCGATGATCTCGCGCAAAGCGTTACGACAGGCCTCTGGTTGCGGCCTTTTCGCGGCATTCCGGAAGCTCGGAACCTGCCGCGCTTCGACCTTCTCTATCTCGACGAGAAGGACAAGGTCATCAAGGGAACGGAGCTGTTTTCAGTGCACGAATTCGCCCCGTTCAGCGGCCGGGTTGCGAGCGCTCTGGCACTCCCTCCTAGAACCATCTCCTCGACGCAGACCCACGCCGGTGATCAGCTTGCAATTGCGACCGCCGAAGACGAGGAGATGGCGGGATGGCTGGCTGCCCCTGCTGTCCCCGACGTGGCTCCGATGCAGGTTCCGGTAAATCCGATGACGCCGCAGACCCAGGGCGCCGGGCTCGGATCAACGGAGTCCGGCTCCGCGCCGCAGCCCAAAGACAAGCCATCGCTGCTGCGCCGATTTCGAAAATGGCTCGACAATGAAAAGGATCCCCATCAACTTCGAGCGGAGCGGCGCTCTTTGTCCGGTTTGATCGCCTACTACTGGACCGGCGGCGCTCCGCAATCCTACGAACTGGGCAACATCAGTCTTACCGGCTTCTACTTGCTGACCGATGAGCGATGGACCTTTGAGACCATGCTCCAGATGAGACTGCAGCGGACCGACAAGGAAGAGGAAGATCCGGAGGGCTCCGTGCCCGTGCTCGCCAAGGTCGTGCGTTGGGGCGTGGATGGCGTCGGCATGCAGTTCATCTTTTCTCAACCTGGAGCGCAAAACAACAAAATGGCCATGGCCGGAACGAATATGGAAGCGTTCCTTCGTTTCCTGCACGGTCTGGGGTCCTCGAGCGGCAATCAATCGAGCATTGCTCGCTAGGAAGACGAGCCATCTGCGTTGGCGTCGCGGTGTGCTTCCTTCGCGTTGCTGGGAATTTCCTTGCTATTCGCGGCTTCGCGCGATTATCCTTCCGTCTCCTTCCGGATTTGTCTTAGTCGCAATCGCAGCGTCTGAAACTGACTTCGCATGCGCGGTCAGCGTGAAACGTGGAGCGAACAGATGCGGCTCTGCTCATGGAGCATGGAGATGAACCAGTTCGCCCCCGACTCGCCCGCATGGTTGCGTCGTCGCAGCCGTATAGCCGTTTTTGGCGTCCTCACCGTGTTCCTGTGTTGCAGCTCAACCGCGCCCTCTGGCTGCAACACCTCGAATGAGGGGAGCATTGGGCCGAGCGCCGGCGAGGTCATTGGCGCCGCGGTGGGCATCGGCGCTGCCATCGCGATCGTAACCGTCGTCGCGGTAGAACATAGCCGCCATACGATTACCGGTTGTGCGTTTTCAGGACCGAATGGCCTCCTCTTCAAGACCAGCGACTCGAAGGTCTACGCCATTGAAGGTGATGCCAATGGGATCAAGAGCGGCGAAAAGGTCAAGGTCCGCGGTTCAAGAGCAAACAGGAAAAGGGACTCCAACGGTAATCAAGTTTTAGTGGTCGAACAGGTGCGCAAGGATTATGGGCCCTGCCCGGCAAACATCGCGCAATCTTCGAGCGGGCTTCCTCCGACAATAGTGTCGCGAGAGCGTTGAACCGGCGCTGCCTCTTCCAGGCCCGATGCACGCGCATGCCTCGACCAGGCCAAGCAAGGGATTCCCAAGTCTCAATGTGATCGCGCATCGAAAACTGGACAATATTCCCGCTTGCGTTATAGCAGAAACTGGAATATATTGGTCCGCATGCCGCGGCGCGCAGCTGACGATCCCAAGCCCGAAGACTTTCTTCCGCTGCATCGAGACACGTTTCAGATCCTGGTGTCGCTCGCCGACCGCGACCGGCACGGATATTCCATTCTGCTCGATATCGCGGAACGAACAGGCGATCCAAGGTCCATTACACCCAGCACCCTGTACAGTTCCATTCGGCGCCTGCTCGAGAGCGGCCTGATCAAGGAGTTGCACGATCGTCCGGACCCCGAGGAGGACGATCAGCGCCGTCGTTACTATCGCCTGACGCCGCTGGGACGCGACGTCGCAGCACTTGAGGCCCGGAGGCTGGAGCGGCTGCTGCGGGATGCCCGGAGCGGGGGCCTACTTCCAAAGCGGAGCTGATCAATGCGCGAACCACGGTTGGTCCTCTTCCTCTACCGGTTGCTGCTCAGGCTTTATCCCGCGCAATTCCGTGAAGACTATCAGCGGGAAGTATTGGCTGCCTTCGCGCGGGAGTGGTCGAAACAGCCGGGCCTCCCGGCAAGAATCTGGTACTTCATCACGGTGGCGACCGCAGTCTTGACCGACGCACCCCGAGAGCACCTGGCCATGTTGACCAGTGATCTTCGCCATGCGTTTCGCCGTTTCCTGCGCAGTCCCTGGTTCACATGTGTCGCAGTCCTGACGTTGGCGCTCGGTATGGGAGTCAATTCGGCGCTCTTCAGCGTGGTCAAGTCCGTGCTACTCCAAAAGCTGCCATATGCGAAGCCTGACCAGCTCGTGCGGGTATGGATTCGGAATCCCAAGCAAGGTAACGACCGCGACATCTCAAACTGGCCGCGCCTCGAAGACTGGCGCCGGGCAAGCTGCTTCCAGTCTGTCGCGGGCATCACTGGATCGCGGCTGATTTTGACCCGCGGCACGGAGCCGATGCAACTGCGTGGTGCTTCGGTCACCGCAAATTTCTTCAACATGATGGGAGTCCATCCCTTTCTCGGCCACGATTTCGATCCCGGCGATGAGGTCCCCGGGCGCCCACGCAAGGTGATCCTCAGCCACGCTCTCTGGCTGAGCCGATTTGGCGGCGATCCGGCGGTCGTCGGACGCCAGCTGCAACTGAACGGATTTTCATATGAGGTCGCCGGCATAGCTCCACCGCAGATACGCTTTCCCGAGCGCGATCTGGACTTCTGGACTCCGCTGGTAGTGGATGACCGTGGCCGCCGATCCCGTGGCGGCTTCTGGCTCAATGTCGCGGCGCGGCTGCGCGACGGCGTGACGCTGAAGCAGGCGCAGACCGAAATGGATGCGTACTCGCGCGCATTGGCCGAACAACATCCCGAAGATCGCGACCTGGTTGGCGTAGAGTTGGTCAGCCTTCAGGATGACCTGACGGCTCCAATCCGTCCGGGGATCTTGATTCTCACCGGCGCCGTCGCATTTATTCTGCTGGTTTGCTGCGCCAATATCGCCGGAATGCTCTCAGCGCGCTTCGCCGATCGTGTGCAGGAACTCTCTATCCGTGCCGCGCTTGGTGCCGGACGCGCACGTGCGGTGCGGCACGTGCTCACGGAAACGCTGCTGCTGTTTGTCATGGGTGGCGCAGCTGGAATCGCAGCAGCGTATGCAGGCGTCGCAATCCTGCTGAGGCTGGCGCCCCCGGAGTTGCCGCAGCTGCAGGATACAAAGCTCGATCTCGCCGTGGCGGCGCTCACGCTCGCTGCTTCGGCCGCGGCAGGATTGATCTTCGGCCTGGTGCCCGCTTTCCAGGCGTCTCGTCTCGATATCGTTCGCAATCTCCGCCAGGGGACCCGCGGAGTCTCGGGACATTTCGACGCTCGCCGCTTTCGTACCGCGCTCACCATCGGCGAAATTGCGCTGGCCATGATCCTCCTGACCGGATCGTGGCTTCTCATCCGCAGCTTCCAGCAGATGGAACAGGTCGCGCCTGGATTCAGCTCGCAGGATGTCGCAATCGCAACGATGCAACTGCCGAGGCCAAAGTACCCGGATGCGCGGGCAATCAATTTCTACACCCGCCTGGTTGAACAACTGCAGCAGACGCCCGGAATTGAATCCGCGGCCGGCATCACGAACTTCTCTCTCGGCCGCCTTCCCGATTCGGCAACGTTCAACATCGAAGGACGTTCCAACAGGATTACGTTGCCGTTGACGACCGACACGGTGACGCCGGGCTTCTTCAGGATGATGAAGATTCCTCTGCTGCGCGGCCGATTTTTCAATTCGGGAGACGGGGCTGACTCGCCGCTCGTCATCCTGATCAACAACACCACGGCAAAGCGCTACTGGCCCGGAGGAGATGCTCTTGGGCATCGCATCAACTTCGGCGACCCGGGACCAAACGGCCCGCGCTGGTACACGATCGTGGGTGTGGTGGGCGACACCACGCGAGCCGGCGCCGATCAGCCGGTCTTTACCGACTCGTACACTCCCCTGGCACAGAGCGCCTCGCGGGCAATGGAGATTCTGGTTCGCGGTTCGAACGCGCAATCGGCCGTGCAGACCGCCGTGCGGGGTATCGACCCCAACCAGCCCATACTTCACCTC
>Ga0209579_10000245_pt1 | contig 70467 bp, 58 predicted proteins | sample Coa_R1_2_FD_187152 | JGI IMG/M metagenome (GOLD analysis project Ga0209579, IMG submission 187152) | Surface soil microbial communities from Centralia Pennsylvania, which are recovering from an underground coalmine fire - Coalmine... | ecosystem: Environmental > Terrestrial > Soil >...
CGGTGACGGTGGCACCTTCCCTCGTCGAGCAGGCCTACACGGAGTGCGAGGCGATCACGCGCCGCGAGGCGAAGAACTTCGCCTACGGGATCCGGCTCCTCCGCCCGCCCGAGCGACGCGCGCTCTCAGCGGTGTACGCGCTCGCGAGGCGGATCGACGACATCGGCGACGGCGACGCTCCCCCCGAGCGAAAGGTCGATGAGCTCGCGGCGGTGCGCAAGGACCTCGGCACGCTCGGCACGGCATCGGAACCGGCCGACGATCTCGTGCTCATCGCGGTCGCCGACGCCAACACGCGCTACGCCCTCCCGATCGATGCGTTCAGTGACCTCGTCGACGGTTGCGAGATGGACGTCGCCGGAACGAGGTACCGGGCAATCGACGATCTCGTCGTCTATTGCCGGCGTGTGGCCGGGTCGATCGGTCGTCTGTCACTCGCGATCTTCGGCGCGACCGGGGAACCGGGGGCGACCGGGTACGCCGACGACCTCGGTGTCGCGCTCCAGCTCACCAACATCCTGAGGGACGTCCGCGAGGACGGCCGGCGCGGCCGTGTGTACCTCCCGTCGGAGGACGCCGAGCGCGTCGGATGCCCGCCGGACCTTTCGGACGACGACGCGCTCGGTCGCCTCGTCTCCTTCGAGTGCGAGCGCGCGGAGAACTGGTTCGAGCGCGGCCTCCGGCTGCTCCCGCTGCTCGACCGCCGCAGCCAGGCGTGCGTCGGTGCGATGGCCGGCATCTACCACCGTCTGCTGCGCCGCATCGCCCGCGACCCCGTGGCTGTCACCCGCGGCCGCGTCTCGCTCCCGGCGTCCGAGAAACTGTGGGTCGCGATGCGCTGCCTCGTCGGCGTCCACCCGGCGGTCGGCCCGTGAGCACCCGCGTGGTCGTCGTGGGCGGCGGCCTCAGCGGCATCGCCGCGGCGCTCGAGGCCGCTGACCGCGGTGCGCAGGTCACGCTTCTCGAGCGGCGGTCCCGGCTCGGGGGCCTCACGTGGTCCTTCGAGCGCAAGGGTCTCGTCTTCGACAACGGCCAGCACGTGTTCATGCGGTGCTGCACGGCGTACCGCGCCTTCCTGCATCGCATCGGCGCGGCGGACGAGGTCTTCCTCCAGGACGCTCTCGACGTGCCGGTGCTCGAGCCCGGTCGCCGTCCGTCGCGCATCGCGCGCAGCGCGGCGCCGCTTCCCGCACCGGTCCACCTCGCGCCGTCGCTCCTCGCCTACCGGGCGCTCTCCTTCGCCGACCGGATCCGAGCGGGTCGCGCGGTCGCCGCGTTGCGAGCGCTCACACTCGACGACCGCCGGCTCGACACCGAGACGTTCGCCGCGTGGCTCGGGCGCCACGGCCAGTCGGCCGCCGCGATCGAGCGCCTGTGGGACCTCGTGATCCTGCCGACGGTCAACCTCCCCGCGTCCGAGGCGTCGCTCACCCTCGCTGCCAAGGTCTTCCGGACGGGGCTCCTGGACACGGCGGACGGTGGCGAGATCGGGTGGGCGGCAGTCCCGTTGGCGGAGCTCCACGGAGCGAACGGTCTCCGTGCACTCGAGCGCGCCGGCGTCGAGGTGCTCTTCGAGACGCCGGCGGAGGCCGTGCACACGAGCGACAACGGCAGCGGCGCCGGGCTCACGGTGTCGGTCGGTGAGGGTCGGACGATCGGCGGCGACGCCGCCATCGTCGCACTCTCGCACGAAGCCGTGGCCGGGGTCCTGCCGCCGGGGGTCCTGTCGGACATCTCGGCTCTCGGACGTTCGCCAATCGTGAACGTGCACCTCGTGCTCGACCGCAAGGTCACCGACCTGCCTTTCGCCGCGGCGCTCAACTCGCCGGTCCAGTTCGTCTTCGACCGCTCCATCCAGTCCGGCATCGCGCCGGACGACGACCGTCAATGCCTCGCGGTCTCGCTCTCGGCGGCGACCACGTGGATCGGCACCCGACCCGAAGAGCTCATCAAGACCATGCACGACGCGCTCAAGGCGCTCTTTCCTCGCGCGGCCTCCGCACGCCTCCTCGACGGAGTCGTGAGCCGTGAGCGGGCCGCCACCTTCCGGGGGACGCCGGGCAGCGCGGCGCTCCGGCCGGGACCACGGAGCGCACTCGAGGGGGTCTTCCTCGCGGGCGCGTGGACCGACACCGGCTGGCCCGCAACGATGGAAGGCGCGATCCGCTCCGGTCTCGACGCCGCACGACTGGCGACCGACACCGGAGCGGGGTCCCCGGTGGAGCCGGACGACAGCGGCGCGCTCGTCCTCGAGCAGGCGCCGGCATGACCACCTCCGTCGTGCCGCCGATGCCCGGCAACACGAGCGACACCGCGCCGGGAGGCGACCCGGCGGCCATCCCCGCGGCGCTCGTCCGAGCCTCTTCGCTCGTCTCGCAGCCGCTCGCAGACGCGTTGCGGCGCCTCGACCCGTCGCTCCACGAGCCCGTCCGACACCACGTGTTCGGCGGCGGGAAGCACGTCCGCGCCGGCCTCGCCCTCCTGTCCGCGGCCGCGGCCGGCGGGCGCGCGGAGGACGGCATCGACGGGGCCGTCGCGGTCGAGCTCGTGCACAACTACTCGCTCCTCCACGACGACATCATCGACCGCGACGAGACGCGGCGGCACCGTCCGACCGTCTGGGCCCGCTACGGCGAGGGGGTGGCGATCGTCGCGGGCGACGCGCTCGCCGTGCTGGCGATGCAGGTCCTCCTCGGCGGCCAGACGTCGCGGCACGTGAACGCCGCGAAGGTGCTGGCGGACGCGAACCAGGCGATGATCGCCGGACAGTCGTCGGACATGGCCTTCGAGGACCGGCCACGCGTGACGGTCGACGAGTGCCTCACGATGGAGCGCGGGAAGACGGGCGCGCTCCTGTCCGCCGCGTGCGCGGTGGGCGCGCTGCTCGGGGGCGGTGACGAGACGACCGTCGACGCACTCGCCTCCTACGGTGAGCACCTGGGCATCTCCTTCCAGGCCGTCGACGACGTGCTCGGGATCTGGGGAGAGGAGTCCGCGACCGGCAAGCCCGTCGGCTCCGACCTCCTCGCGCGCAAAAAGACGCTGCCCGTCGCCGTCGCAATGGAGGCAGACCCCGAGGCCGCCAATCAGCTCGAGCAGCTCCTCTCCCAAGAGCCGGTGCAGGTCGGGGCCGCGACGGATCTCATCGAGCGCACGGGCGCGCGCGACGCGGTCACTGCGATCGCGGACGCGCACCTGCACGAGGCGCTCGCGGCACTCGAGCGCGTGCGACTGGTTGACGAGCCGAGAACCGAGCTCGTCGCGGTCGCGAGGTTCGTCACGGCGAGGGATCGATGAGCGAGGGGCCGACGACGGTGGGACCGGGGCCCGAGGGCGCGGTCGCGTCCCCGGCCGCCGCGGCGACACGCGTGGTGCAGGCAGCCGCGCCGTCCACGGCATCCGCCGACGCCTCGGTCACCTTGAAGAAGGCGACCGAGGCGCTCCTGGCACTGCAGGAGCCCGCGGGTTGGTGGAAGGGCGAGCTCGAGACCAACGTGACGATGGACGCGGAGGACCTCCTCCTTCGCCAATTCCTCGGGATCCGTACCGAGGAGGACACGCGGGCGTCCGCGTCATGGATCAGGTCGAACCAGCACGAGGACGGCACGTGGGGGAACTTCTACGGTGGCCCGGCGGACCTCTCGACGACGATCGAGGCGTACGTCGCGCTCAGGCTCGCCGGTGACGCACCGGGGGCCACGCACATGCAGACGGCGGCCGAGTTCGTCCGCTCGAAGGGCGGTCTCGAACGTGCGCGCGTCTTCACGAAGATGTGGTTGGCGCTCTTCGGAAAGTGGCCGTGGGACGAGATCCCGTCGCTCCCGCCCGAGCTCATGCTGTTCCCGAAGTGGCTCCCGCTCAACGTCTACGACTTCGCCTGCTGGGCCAGGCAGACGGTCGTCGCGCTCACGATCGTCGGTACGTACCGGCCCGTGCGAGACCTCGGCGTGGACATCGACGAACTGCGATCCGGACTCGCGCCGTTGCCCATGCACCCGCTCGCCACGTGGGAGGGCCTCCTCGAGCGTGCCGACGGGCTCGCGAGGAAGTATTCGCACCGTCCGGTGCGCAGGTTGCGCGACCTGTCGTTGCGCCTGGCCGAGCGGTGGATCATCGAACGCCAGGAAGCGGACGGCGGGTGGGGCGGCATCCAGCCGCCGTGGGTGTACTCGATCATCGCCCTGCACCTTCGCGGCTACGCCTTCACACATCCGGTGATGCGCAGCGCGCTCCAGGGACTCGAGGGCTTCACCATCCGTGACGCCAAGGGCAGGCGGCTCGAGGCGTGCCAGTCACCCGTCTGGGACACGGCGCTCGCCGTGATCGGTCTCGCGGACGCCGGCGTCGACGCCGGTGACCACGCGCTCCGCCGCGCCGCTCGCTGGATGGTCTCCGAGGAGATCGCGGTGGGCGGCGACTGGAGCGTCCGGCGGCCCCGTCTTGCTCCGGGTGGCTGGGCGTTCGAGTTCGCGAACGACCACTACCCCGACATCGACGACACCGCCGAGGTGGTGCTGTCGTTGCTACGCGTCGCCGAGGACGACGACGGCTCGATCGGGCGTGCGCTCGACTGGGTGCTCGGCATGCAGTGCCGCGACGGCGGATGGGGTGCCTTCGACGTCGACAACACCCAGGTCCTCTGCCGCAAGCTTCCCTTCTGCGACTTCGGAGAGGTGATCGACCCCCCGAGCGCGGATGTGACCGCACACGTCCTCGAGATGTTGGCGGCGCTCGTGGCAGCGGGCCGCGTACCTGCCGCCTCGTCGGGTGCGGTGACTCGTGCCGCGGACCGCGCGATCGCGTGGCTGCTGCGGGAGCAGGAGTCCGACGGGTCCTGGTTCGGCCGGTGGGGCGCGAACCACGTCTACGGGACCGGGGCGGTCGTCCCCGCACTGGTCGCAGCCGGCGTCCCGGCGACGCACCGCGCCGTGCGCCGTGGCGTCGCGTGGTTGGAGGCGCACCAGAACGAGGACGGGGGGTGGGGGGAGGACCTCCGTTCGTACGACGACCCCGCGTGGCGGGGACGCGGCGTGTCGACCGCGTCGCAGACGGCCTGGGCGCTCCTTGCCCTGCTCGCCGCCGGCGAGTCGGAGGGTGAGGCCGCCCGCCGTGGGGTCCGGTACCTCGGCGTGAGCCAGCAGGACGACGGGACCTGGGACGAACCGTGGTTCACCGGGACCGGCTTCCCGGGGGACTTCTACATCAACTACCACCTCTACCGTCTGGTCTTCCCCCTGAGCGCGCTCGGGAGGTTCGTGCGTGGCGGCGGCCCCCGCCCGGTCGCCTCGTCACGAGAGACGTGCAGCGCGGCAGCGGAGACGGTCAGCGAAGCCGCTCGTGGAGACGGCTCCGCAACGCGCGATGAGGTCTCCGAAGGTGGGCGTCTCGAGGCGGAACGATGACTGAATCCGTTCGTGACATGGTCATCCTCGCCCCCGGTCGGGTAGAAGCCGAGTTCATGGGCCCGGGCGTGATCGTGACCGGCGCGGGCGCGAAGGCCGTGCGCGTGGTCATCGACGACGTCGGCGGACGGTTCGCGCCCGGCACGCCGGTCGCGGTCGCCGGGACCGCCGAGCCGCTGCGTCCCGACCTCGACGCCGGTCAGCTGGTCGTCGCGAGCGAGGTGTGGGGCGTCGCCAGGCTCGGCAGGGGCGAAGAGCGTGGCGAACCCGGCGGACCGTTCGGGAACCGCGCGCTGCCGTTCGTCCGGCCGGTACCCTCAGCCGCGCTCGTCGCAGCAGAGCTCCGGCGGTGCGGCCACCGCGTCGCGGTCGGACCGGTCGCGACGGTGGGCGACGAGGATCCGGCGCTCGGCGCGCGTGCGGCGCTCGCGGAGCGCGGCGCCCTCGTGCTCGACGCCGACTCGGCGTGGGCTGCGGCCCTCGCGGGCGAGGACGGCCCGCTCGCGATCGTCCGAGCGGTGGAGACGACGGGCGGCCCGGGCGCGATGGCCGCACTCGACACCCGGCGGGCGGCCGCGGCGCTGAGCTCCGTCCGTCCACCACTCGAGCGCTGGGCCAGCGCATGCGCCCGGCGGCATGTGGTGCTCGCCGCGCCCCGAGCCTTCTGCGCCGGTGTGGAGCGTGCGATCGAGATCGTCGAGCGCGCGCTCGAGCGCTTCGGCCGGCCCGTCTACGTCCGCCGGCAGATCGTGCACAACACCCACGTCGTCGATCTCCTCTCGAAGATGGGGGCGGTCTTCGTGCAGGAGCTGTCGGAAGTCCCCGACGGTGCGACGGTGGTCCTGGCGGCACACGGCGTCGCCCCCGACGTCCGGGAGCAGGCGGCGGTGCGCGACGGTTTCACCGTGATCGACGCCACGTGCCCGCTCGTGGCCAAGGTGCACCACGAGGCGCGCCGCTACGCCGCGAGGGGATACGAGATCGTGCTCGTCGGCCACGAGGACCACGAGGAGGTCGTCGGCACCTACGGCGAGGCACCTGAGCAGACCCACGTCGTCGCCAGCCCGGGGGAGGTCGACCGTCTGGACATCAAACCCGGCACGCCGGTCGCGTACCTCACGCAGACGACGCTCGCGACCGACGAGACGGCGGAGGTGCTGGGGGCGCTCCGTCGGCGGTTCCCCGACCTCGTCGGGCCGAACGCCGCCGACATCTGCTACGCCACGCAGAACCGTCAGGATGCGTTGCGGGCGATCGCGAGGGAGTGCGAGCTCGTCATCGTCGTCGGGTCGCCCAATTCATCGAACACCGCGCGCCTAGTCGAGGTGGCGCGTCGGGAAGGATCACGGGCGGAGCTGGTGGAGGACGCCGGCCAGCTCCGGCTCTCGTGGCTCGACGGTGCTCGTACCGTCGGCGTCACCGCAGGTGCGTCCGCTCCCGAGTCCATCGTCGCGGAGGTGGTCCAAGCACTCTCGGGCTTGGGCCCCATCGACGTCGACGAGCACAGGACCACGACAGAGACCGTCCATTTCTCTCTACCCATACAGGTGCGCTGATGCCAATCCCCTTGAAACAGAACGTCCGTATCGGAGCTCATTTGTTCCGGCAGCGGTTGAAGGGCCGGAAGTACTACCCCTTCATCGTCGAGATCGAGCCGCTGTTCACGTGCAATCTCGCCTGCCCCGGCTGCGGCAAGATCCAGCACCCGACGGAGATCCTTCGCAAGCGCCTCTCCGTCGACGACGTGGTGAACGCCGTGGAGGAGAGCGATGCCCCGATGGTCTCCATCGCGGGTGGCGAGCCGCTGCTTCATCCCCAGATCGCCGAGATGGTCGAAGCACTGGTCAAGCGCAAGGTGTACGTGTACCTGTGCACGAACGCCGTGCTGCTCAAGCGCCGGCTCGACAAGTTCACCCCGAGCGAGTTCTTCTCCTTCGTGGTCCACATGGACGGGCTGCGCGAGCGCCACGACGCGGCGGTCGACCGTGAGGGCGTCTTCGACACGGCCGTCGAAGCGATCAAGGAGGCGAAGGCCCGCGGGTTCCGCGTGACGACCAACTCGACCTTCTTCAACACCGACTCCCCGAAGACGGTCCGTGACCTGCTCGACTTCCTGAACGACGACCTCGGGGTCGACGCCATGATGATCTCTCCCGCGTACGCCTACGAGAAGGCCCCGGACCAGGAGCACTTTCTCGGCGTCGAGCAGACGAGAGCGCTGTTCAAAGAGGCCTTTTCCGGCAAGCGCAAGAAGTGGCGGCTCAACCACTCGCCTCTCTTCCTGGACTTCCTCGAGGGCAAGCGCGACTTCGAGTGCACCCCCTGGGGGATCCCGAGCTACTCGGTGCTTGGCTGGCAGCGCCCGTGCTACCTCATGGCGGACGGGTACGTCTCATCGTACAAGGAACTGGTGGAGACGACCGACTGGTCCAAGTACGGCCGGGGGAAGGACCCGCGTTGCGCCAACTGCATGGCCCACTGTGGCTACGAACCGTCCGCCGTCATCGCGTCCATGGGTTCCCTGCGCGAATCGCTTCGCGCGATGGTGAACACCCACTGAGGCGGCTGTGACGACGTTGCGCGAGCACGTCGGTACCGTCCCGGAGAGCGGGAACGGGGACCGGAGCAAGAACGGTCATGTCGAAGGCGCCGCTCCGTCCGCGATCGGGTCGCACCCGAACGGGTCGCACCCGAACGGGTCGTCGGCGAACGGCCACGTCGCACCCGGGGACGCGTACCCGCCGTCGACGAACGGCGCCGAGACGACGACGGTCTGTCGCGAGGTCCTTCGCGACCTGACGCCGGCGGCCGTTCGGGCGATGGAAGCTCCGGAGCTCGACGTTCTCGCCTCCGAGATCCGGCGGTTCCTCTTGTCGTCGGTGGCCGTGAACGGCGGACATCTGGGCTCCAACCTCGGTGCGGTCGAGCTCTCGCTCGCGTTGCACCGCGTCTTCGAGTCGCCGATCGACCCCATCGTCTGGGACACCGGCCACCAGGCCTACGTGCACAAGGTGCTCACGGGCCGTGCCGAGGGATTCGCCCAGCTGCGCAAGGCCGGCGGTCTCTCCGGCTACCCGAACCGCGTCGAGTCCCACCACGACCTCGTCGAGAACAGTCACGCGTCCACGGCACTCTCCTACGCGGACGGGCTCGCCCGCGCTCGTGACCTTCGCGGCGAGGACCACCACGTGGTCGCCGTCGTCGGTGACGGCGCACTGACCGGCGGGCTGGCCTACGAGGCGCTCAACAACATCGGCACGGCGCGACGCAAAGTGATCGTCGTCCTCAACGACAACGGCAGGTCGTACGCACCGACGGTGACCCGCCTGTCGACCGCGTGCAGAGCCCGCCTCAGGTGCGGGGCGGAGTCGGAGACGGAAGAGCTCGAGGAGCTGCCGCGGAAATTCTTCGACGCCCTGGGACTTTCGTACATCGGACCGGTCGACGGCCACGACGTCGCGGCCGTCGAGGACGCGCTCAGGGCTGCCGGGCGCACATCAGGTCCGGTGGTCATCCACGTCCACACCGTGAAAGGCCGCGGGTATCCGCCGGCTGAGCTCGACGGAGAGAAGTGCCTGCACGACGTCGCGCCCTTCGACCCCGAGAGCGGCACGCCGAGGGTGCCCAAGGGGAGCGTCCCGACCTACACGGAGGCGTTCGGGTCCGCGCTCATCGCGGAGGCCGAGGCACGACCCGAACTCGTCGCCGTCACGGCCGCCATGACGGGACCGACCGGCCTGCTCCCGTTCGCGGAACGCTTCCCCGACCGCCTCGTCGACGTCGGCATCGCCGAGCAGCACGCCGTCACGGCCGCCGCCGGAATGGCGATGGGCGGCCTGCGGCCGGTCGTGGCCATCTATTCGACCTTCTTGAACCGGGCTTGGGACCAGATCGTCCACGACGTCGCTCTGCACCGCCTGCCCGTGGTGTTCTGCCTCGACCGAGCGGGCGTCACCGGTGACGACGGTCCGAGCCACCACGGGATCCTCGATCTCGCGTTGTTGACGAAGGTCCCGGGCATGACCGTGCTGGTCCCCTCGTCCTACGAAGAAGTGGCCGTCATGCTCCACGACGCCCTCGAGGCGAGGACAGGCCCGGTGGCGATCCGCTGGCCCAAGACGCCTGCGAGGCGCGTGACCGCCACCGGACGCGGGCTCCGCGCGCGGCGGGTCTTGGCTGGCGACGGATCGGTCTGCCTCCTCGGGGTCGGCAAGCTTCTCGAAGCGTGCGAGCGAGCCGCGGCCCGCCTCGCGGCCGACGGCATCCGCGCGACCGTCTGGGACGTCCGGGTCGCGCGCCCGCTCGACGAAGAGATGCTCGAGGACGCGGCCATGCACCGCGTCGTCGTCACGGCCGAAGACGGCATCGCCGAGGGCGGCGTCGGGTCCTCGGTCTCTGCGGCACTCCGGGACGCGGGCACCGTGGTCGTGACCCGCGGACTGCCGACGGTGTTTCTCGCGCACGGGAATCCCGACGACATCCTCGCAGCGAACGGCCTCGACGCCCCGGGCATCGCGTCCGTCGCCGCCCGGGTGCTCGACCGCGTCTGACGCCTCGCCCCGGCGCGACCGGTTGCTATTGGCAGCGACCCGGTCGCAGGGTTACCCGCACAGTCCGTGATCGCTCGTTGCGGATCACGAGCAGCGTGGCTGTCGCTCGGGACGTGACGCGGGCTCCCGTCGCGACCGTGCAGTACCCGAACGGGTACTGCACCTGAACAGGCACTTCGATGACGGTCGGTGCACGAATCGATCGCTCTGGCCGGTACGTGAAGCTGAACCTGCGCGTCGTCGGGTCGAACCGCATCGCGAGGGGCCTTCCGGCGACCGCCTGCGGATAGACCCGCGAAAGGACGTAGGCGGTGCTCCGCAATTCCCCGTTCGCCGTGACAAGACCTTCTGCGGCACTGCCGGTCGGGTCCGCGTAGTACCGCCAGGACCAGTACGCCCATCCGAGGAGATCGTGGTCGGCGATCGCGGTGAGCGATGAGAGGAGCCTCCGGTCCGCCGTTGCTCCGAACTCGCTCATGAACCAGGCCGGGCCGCCCGGCTGGTATCTGGAGCGCATTTCGGGCCGGTCTTCGCTCCGCCGCTTGAGCGTCCGGGCCTCCTGGGCAACGCATCTGGTGAGGTCCGTCGGATTGCCCGTCTTGGGGCTCCGGGCACCGCAGTACACGTGGAAGTTGAAGACGAGACCACGGAATTGCATCGGACCGAGAAAGGTGGGGAAGCCGCGGCTGGCGTGATTGTCCGGCTCGTCGAAGATGAGGGCGTGGCGGTCGTTGGCGCGGAGGGTCGGGATCACTCCTGTGGCCGGGACGCCGGGTGCACACTTGATGGGCGGCGCGGCGTGGAGCGGCGCGCCGACGTGCGACTTCCCGGTGTAGAAGCATTCGAGCTGCGCGTCGAAGTGCTCGTCACCGGAGCGCACGAGTGAGGCTGAAAACGGCTCGTTGAACGGGTCGAAGCCGATCACCCACGGATCGCGAGCGAAGTACTTCGCCACCTGCCCCCACACGAGATCGAACTGGCCTTGGAGGTTGCCGACCACGTCGTTGGCCCAGAAGTGACCGAACGCGACACCTGCAGCGGCCGTCCCGTAGTTGCGTGACCAGCGTCCAGGGGGGTCGACGTTCGACGCGCCTCCGGTGCACACGGCCCAGTTGGGAGCGCCTTCCCCGTCGAGCTGCTCGTTGTACACGTCCTGGTGCATGTCGAGCATCGTGAAGATGTGAAAGCGGGCGAGGAGATCGACGGTCTTCTTCAGCCTGGCCAAGTAGACGTCGAGGACGGCCAGGTCGAGCTGATGGGGATCACGTGGCGGACCTGGCGTGCAGATCGCCGGATCGTTGGAAGGGGCGGTCCCTGGCTCCAGGCCGCGCCAGGTCATCCCCAGCCGCACGAGGTTGAACCCGAGCCGGGCGAGGAGGGACGCGTCGTGGGCGTCGAAGTTCCATGGTCTGCCGGGATCCGGGAAGACTTCGAAGGGCGCGTGCTTGTAGACGACGTTCACCCCATGGAGGATCACGACCCGCCCCATGGCATCTCGGAGGAACGGCCCCCCGCCTGCGGCGAGGGGCCCCACGACGGCCGGGTCGCCGCCAACGGTCGGGGCCGTCTCGACCGGCGAGGCCAAGCCCGGCAGCCCCTTTAGCGAGGGTGAGGCGGCGGAGCCGGATGCGACCGCACACATCGCGCTCGGCAGCGCGAGGAGCGGCGCAATGCACAGCAGCACGCAGCACACGACCGGTCGAGGTCGGCTACGCCTCGTTGTGCGGTGCACAGAAGCGTGCACGTGTCCTGAGCGGGCGCGCTCCCTCCCCCGACCACGACGTGACCCCTCGACGGGCCGGGTCGCCCTCTGGGTCACAGACCACTTCGGGTCGCGGACGACTGGGGGGCCGCCGGTTGGGTTTCGCACACTCGTCTGAGCATCGACAGCGCGGTCTGTGGGGCACAAGGGGAGAAGGTCACCAGCGCCGCCCCGCGGCTCGAGGAGTTCCGCGACGGCTTCGGCTCCCCTGAGCGGGTGTCGTCGTCCACCTTCGGCCGTCCGGTGTCCGCGTCAGCCTCCCGTCGCGAGCACTCCCCCGTTGAGACCGGCCTCGCGCCGACCGAGCATCCGGCCCACGACGACCATGCAGTGCTCGAACACGTCGTCGGGGATGGCGCCGCGGCCGTCCCAGACGATCCAGCGCATGCCGATGAGCTGACCCACGGCGATGAGGGCCCACGCAAGCACGGTCGGATCGCACGGCTCCACCTCACCTGCTTCCATGGAGGCGGTGAGGGCTCGTTCGTAGCCCTCGACGATGCGCTCGTAGTGACGGTGGGTCGCGTCGGGGGCGACGAACTCGGCCTCTCGGATCACTCGGTACAAGGCCGGATGCTCCGCGGTGAACCGGAAGAAGGCGGCGAAGCCGCGGCGCTCGGCGTCGAGCCTGTCGCCGCCCCCGGCCGACGCTCCCTTGGACATGGCCTCACGCAGCCGGTGATTCAAGTCTGCGACGAGCTCTTCGAAAATCTCCTGCTTGGAGCGGAAGTAGATGTAGAACGTGCCCTGAGCGACTCCCGCGCGTTCGACGATGCGCACGATCGACGCGTCGTGGTAGCCGTGCTCGGCGAAGACGTCCTCGGCCGCATCGAGCAGGCGGCGCCGGGTCCGGCGGCCCCTGTCGGTGGCGATGGACGTCACGGCACCTCCCACGGGACTTCCGTTACGAACGACAGGTGAATCGCCTGTCATACCTGCTGCCATTCAACCGGCGGCCTGGGCCGCTGTCAAGCGACGACTCCCTGGTCGCAGCCGTGGTGCGAGAGGTCGGACTCGCCAGGGGCTGCTTCGCACCTTGCTTGACAACTGTGTTGCGGTCGTGTAATCCGTCAGCTGAATCACGTGTCATGTTGCGCCCGCGAGCGCGAGGGCCGTGACCGGGGAGGACGATGAGCGACGAGGTGATGCTGGACCTCACGTCGGTGCACGTCGCCTACAGCGGGGTCCTCGCGATCGAGGATGCCTCGCTGACCGTGCCTGCGGGCGGCTCGGTCTGTCTCCTCGGTCCCAACGGCGCAGGCAAGACGACGATCCTTCGGGCGATCTCGGGGCTGCTCGGCTTCCACGGAGGTCGGGTGCTCGGCGGCCACGTGCGCTACCGCGGGGAGGACGTCACCAACAGGAGCGCCGACCGATTGGTGCGTTCGGGAATCTGCCAGGTGCTCGAGCGTCGACATGTCTTCGCCGACCTGACCGTCGCCGAGAACCTCCGGGCCGGCGCCTTCGCGCTGCGAGACCGGCGCCTGATCGCCCAGTCGCTCGACATGGTGCTCGACCTCTTCCCGGTTCTCGGCAACCGGCTTCGCCAGCAGGGTGGGCTTCTCTCAGGCGGCGAGCAGCAGATGCTCGCGATCGGGCGAGCGCTCATGGGCCAGCCTGCCCTGCTCCTCCTGGACGAGCCCTCGCTCGGCCTCGCTCCGCTCGTGATCGCGGCCATCGGCGAGGCGCTGCGTTCGGTCCGCGAGAGCACGGGTTTGTCGATCCTGCTCGTGGAGCAGTCGAGCGCGATGGCCGGCGCCGTCGCGGAGCATGGCTACCTGCTCGAATCAGGGCGTGTCCGCGCTGACGGCGCGATCGCGCAGCTGCTCGCGGACGACCAGGTCCGTTCCGTCTACCTCGGCGCGTCCGCGTGAACGAGCCGGGCCGGACGGCCGCCCTCGAGGTGAGCGAGGTCAGCCTGCGATTCGGGGCGTTGTGGGCGCTCACCGATGTGAGCTTCAGCGTCCCCGAGGGCGAGTTGTTCGCGATCATCGGACCGAACGGCGCCGGCAAGACCTCGATGTTCAACCTGCTCTCGCGCGTCTATGACCCGACGCGCGGGAGGATCCGATGTTTCGGCGCCGACATGGCGCGACTTCGCCCCCACCAGCTCGCCCGCGCGGGGATCGCGCGCACGTTCCAGAATCTGGGCGTCTTCCCCCAGAGCTCCGCCATCGACAACGTGCTCGTCGGGCGTGCCCACCTCATGCGCGCCGGGACCGTACGCGCCGGGCTGCGGCTCCCCTTCGCCCGCCGCGAAGAGCGGCGCCACCGGGAAGCCGCCCTCGAAGCGCTCGAGGCGGTCGGGTTGGCTGACGTCGCACACCGGCCGGTCGGGATCCTGCCCTATGGCCTGCAGAAGCGGGTGGAGCTTGCGCGGGCGATCGCCATGGAGCCCCGCGTGCTGCTCCTCGACGAGCCCGTTGCCGGGATGAGCCGCTCCGAGCGCCAGGAGGTGGTCGACCTCGTGCGTCGCCTCCACCGTGAGCGCGACGCGACGATCGTCCTCGTCGAGCACGACATGAACGTGGTCATGGGGCTCGCCGAGCGCGTGCTGGTGCTCGACTTCGGAAGACCGATCGCGCTCGGCTCGCCGGCCGAGATCCAGGCCGACCCCGAGGTCATCCGGGCGTACCTCGGCGAACCGATGAGGACCGAAGCGTCGTGACCACGTTCGTGCAGCTCCTCTTCGCCGGCGTGGCGCTCGGTGCGATCTACGCACTCGTGGCCCTCGGGTTCACCGTCGTCTACCGATCGAGCAGGGTCATCAACTTCGCCCAGGGAGCCTTCCTCGCGCTCGGCGCCTTCATGACGTCCTGGCTCGTGCTCTCCGAAAACCTCCCCTTCTGGGCGGCGTTCGTGGTCGGAGCCCTCGCCACCGGGACCGTCGGCCTCCTCTTCCAGCTCTGCGTGGTGCGGTTCGCGATCGGGCGCCCGGAGTTCACCATCGTCATGCTCACGCTCGGTCTCGCGGCGGTGATCGGGGCCCTCTTACCCACGCTCTTCGGCAACAACCCGCGCGGCAACGGCGACGTCTGGGGCTCGAGCGCGGTCCGCCTCGGCCAGTACCAGTTCTTCTGGGTGCAGGTGTGGACGATCGTCGCCGCGATCGTGGTGCTGCTCGCGTACGGAGCGTTCACGCGCTACACCAGATACGGGCTGGCCATGCGGAGCGCGGCGCTCGACCCGGAGGCGTCGATGGCCGTCGGCATCCCCCTGCGCCGCGTGTACGCCACGGCTTGGTTCATCGCGGCTGCGGTCGCCTGTGTCGGAGGGGTGTTCCTCGGCGGCTACCCGAACAGCGTGAACCCCACAATGAGCAACATCGCGCTCATCGCCTTCCCTGCGATCATCCTCGGGGGCCTCGACTCACCCACGGGGGCGATCGTCGGGGGATTCGTGATCGGCGTGATCCAGGAGCTCGTACAGGGATACCAGCCGCAGCACGCTCCGTGGCTCGGCAACGACTTCTACCTGATCGCCCCGTACCTCGTGATGATCCTCGTGCTCTTGTTCCGTCCGTACGGATTGTTCGGCTCGAGACCGGCGGAGCGGCTGTGACGGGCGAGCCTCCCCCGGCTGCAGGTGCCCTCGTCGGCACCGGGGTGGACTCGGCGGTGCCCGTGCCGAACGATCAGGCACAGCCCGGCACAGACGCCGGGCAAGCGGGACCGCGGGCGGACAGGACCGTCGGATCGCCGGCGCACGCGGCGGCGACATCGGCAGTGGGGCGGCCCGAATCCCAACCGCCGTCGCCGTCGGGAACCCCCGGCGTCCCGCCGGCGAAGCGGCCCGTTCGGCGAGTCCGCTGGGTTACCGGCATCGTCGTCGCGGCCGTCGCGATCGGGCTCCCGTTCTGGGTCGACGGCTACTGGCGGTCCACCTTCGCGTTCGTGGTGATCGCCGCCATCGGGGCGCTCGGCCTCGACGTGCTGACGGGGTGGACCGGCCAGATCTCGCTCGGTCACGCCTTCTTCCTCGCCGCCGGCGCGTACGTCGGGGGATACCTGGGCACCCACTTCAGCCTCACCGCCGCGATCTGGATCCCCGCCGGCGGGGTCGTCGCCGGCGTGCTCGGAGCCGTCACGGGTCCCGCCGCCCTGCGCCTCCGTGGCCTGTACCTCGCCATCGTGACGATCGGGCTCGTCTACATCGGCTACTACGTCCTCCAGACCTGGACAGCGTTCTCCGGGGGTCCCGGCGGTGAGGCGCTCCCAGCGGTCACCTTCGGATCGTGGAACTTCGCGAACGGGGTCAGATTCCTCGGCCACACCTTCACAAAGAACGAGTGCTACTACTTCCTGGCTCTCCTCATCCTCGTGCTCGCCATGCTCTACGTCCGCAACGTCACCCGCTCGAACCTGGGCCGGTGCATGGTCGCGGTCCGGGACCGCGAGCTCGCCGCCGCCGTGCTCGGTGTGAACGTCGCGCGCACCAAAATCCGGGCGTTCGTCATCTCATCGGTCCTCGCCGGCGTCGCCGGCGCGCTCTACGGGTCGTTCCTCGGCTTCGCCGTCCCTTCGGACTGGGGCCTCATCCTGTCGATCCAGTACGTCGTCATGATCGTCGTCGGTGGAATGGCGACGTTGTGGGGCCCGGTCCTGGGTGCCCTGTTCGTGGTCGGGGTCCCTGCGCTGCTCCAGAACGTCTCGACAACGCTGACGTTCCTCCAGAGCGGGGGCGCCATCACTCCCGTGAATGCGGCGAACATCGTCTTCGGCGTCTTCCTCGTCGTCTTCCTCCTGCTCGAGCCGCGCGGCGTCGTGGGGCTCACGCAGAGGATCAGCCGCACGGTCGTCCACCGACTTGATGCAGGGGGAAGGAGGTGGGGCGTTCGCTATCGGTAAACGACAAGAAGAACCGAGGAGCGGCGGGCGCACGCATCGAAGGTACGGAACCAAAGCAGACGCAGCAACAGGGTCGATCAGGTCAAGACCAACAAAGGAGATGAGGTGACCCAATGACGAGATTCCTCACGAAGGCGGCGACGGCAGTGGCCCTGACCGGCTGCGCCGCGCTCGGCTTCGTCACGGTGGGCAGCGGAACCGCCGGGGCGTCGTCGACAGTGCCGGGCGTCACAGCCAAGCACAAGACGATCACCTTGGGCGTCATCACGCCGCTCTCGGGCCCGGCAGCGCTCATCGGGAAGCCGCTCACCGACGGGAACAAGGCGTACTTCGACTGGTTCAACGCGCACGGTGGCGCCCACGGCTGGAAGGTGAAGCTGGTCGTCAAGGACGATGCGTACACACCGCAGAAGCACAAGAGCGACTACAGCACACTCGTCACAAAGGTCCTCTTCTTCGCGCAGTCGCTGGGCAGCCCGACCACCTCGGCGATCGAGTCGACAGCTGCGTCGGCGAAGGCCCTGCTCGGCACCGCGGCCCAGGACTCGTCGTTCGTGAACCACAAGATCAACCTGGTTCAGGGAACCCCGTACGCGGTGACAGTGGCCAACACGCTGTACTACGTGAGCCACACACTTCACAAGAGCAATGCGAAGTTCGGGATCGTTTACAACAACACAGCGTACGGAAAGGACGGTCTGAAGGGATACACCGCGGCACAGAAGGCCTACCACCTGAAGACAGTGTCCCAGCAGACCGCGACAGCGACCGAGACGAGCTTCACGTCGCAGGCAACGGCGCTCAAGACCGCCGGAGCGGCGTACGTCGTGTGCACCATCCTGCCGACGGAAGCGGCCTACCTGATCGGCACCGCCGCGCTCATCGGCTACCACCCGCAGTGGATCCTGCAGGGCCCCGCGTGGTCCGAGTACCTGATGACGACAAACGGGAGCACAACGGGCAAGGCGACGGCCGTGGAGCCCGCGATGCAGGGTGTCTGGGTGATGGGCTACACGGCGCCGTGGGGGGACACGAAGTACGCCGGCATGAAGACCCTGCTCTCGGCGACCCGGAAGTACTTCCCCACGCAGATCCCCGACGGGTACTACGAGTACGGCTTCGCGCAAGCCTGGATCGAGGGTCAGCTGCTCAAGAAGGTGGTCAAGTCCGGACATGTCACGCGGACAGAGGTCCTGAAGGCGAAGGAGCACCTGGGCACGGTTTCGACCGGTGGGCTCATCCCGACGGCCAAGTACACGTCCAAGAACGGTCCGGCCGACCGGACGACCGCGTTGTTCGCGGTCACAAAGACATCGGCCAAAACCGGCTTCACCAAACTCGTAAAGGGGTTCTTCACGAGCAAGGTCGCGGCGAAGATGACGTTCACATCGGCGCCAACAGCCTGAGCTGAACGCTGACGCCGGGACCGGGGAGCGGGCTGGGACGCTCTCCGGTCGCCGGCACGCGCCGCACCACCCGCACCGATGGGACAGGACCTCACGATCGGACGCTGGCTCTGCGACCGCGCCCGCGCGACCCCGGCGCGCACCGCGATCGACTGGGACGGCCGCAAGATCACCTACGCGGAGCTCCACTCCGCGAGCCACCGCTGCCGCGGGGAGCTGGCCTCGCTCGATCCCGGCGATCGCGTGGCGGTGCTCGCCGGGAATTGCCCCGAGTACGTGGCGACCGTGTTCGCGGCCGCGATGGCGGGTCTGGTCGTCGTGCCGCTGAACTGGCGACAGTCGCCCGCCGAGCTCGCCTTCCAGGTCGACGACTGCGGGGCGAGCCTGCTCCTGGCCGAGGAGCCACAGACCGCGCTCGCCGGCGCCGCGGTCTTCGCGTCGCGCGTGCGCCCACGGATCGTCGCGCTCGCCGACGTGGCCTCTCTCTCCGGCACCGAGGATGCGGTCCCCGTCCCCCTCGGCGTCGTGTGCACAGCGCCGTCTCCCGAGGTCGCCGACGACAGCGCGCTCTTCGTGCTCTACACCTCGGGCACCACGGGCAAGCCGAAGGGTGCCGTGCTCAGCCACGCCAACGTCTTTTGGACGAACCTGTGCTTCGACCGCATGGCGGACGTGACGTCGGACGACGTCGTGCTCCAGGTGCTGCCGCAGTTCCATGTGGGTGGGTGGAACTGCCAGCCGCTGCTCGCGTGGTGGAAGGGGGCGACCGTCGTCCTCGAGCGGTCGTTCGACGCGGTCCGGACCCTGCACCTCGTGGCCGAGCGGCGCGTCACCACGATGATGGGCGTCCCCGCGAACTACCAGTTCCTCGCCGCAGCAGACGGATTCGAGGGGGCGGACCTCTCCTCGTTGCGCTACGTCCTCGTGGGTGGCGCGCCGATGCCCGAGCGCCTCCTCGCACGCTGGGGCGCCCGCGGCGTGCGCATCGTGCAGGGCTACGGCTTGACCGAGGCGTCGCCGAACGTCCTCTGTCTCCCCGCCGAGGAGGCCTCGCGCCGGCTCGGGTTCGCCGGGAAGCCGTACCCGCACGTGGACGTGGCGCTGGCGGACCCCGTTTCGGGCGAGCTCCTCGAAGGGGAAGCGACGGGCGAGCTCCTCGTCCGCGGCCCGAACGTGTTCCTCGGCTACTGGGGCAACCCGGCGGCGACCGCCGAAGCCCTGCGCGGTGGGTGGCTGCACACGGGGGACGTCGCAGAACGGGACGCAGAGGGCTTCTTCCGAATCCGGGACCGCATCAAGGACCTCTACATCTCGGGGGGCGAGAACGTCTACCCCGCCGAGATCGAGACAGTGATCGCCGCGCACCCCGCGGTGCACGAGGTGGCCGTCGTCGCCGTTCCCGACGAGCGGTGGGGAGAGGCCGGGCTCGCGGCCGTCGTCGTGCGCCCAGGGCACCGCCTGAGCGAGGAGGAGGCCCGGTCGTGGTGCGCGGCGCGCCTCGGCGCGTACAAGGTCCCGCGCGAGTTCCGCTTCCTGGACGCACTTCCGCGTTCGGCGATGAACAAGGTGGCGAAGAGCGAATTGCGGACCCGCTACGCCGTGCCGGCGCCCGGGGCTGGCTCGACCGACTCGGCGCAGCGCGCGGCGACGTGAGCGTCCTGTTGGCGGCGACCGCCTCCTACCTCCCGGAGGGGTGGATGAGCGCGACAGCGATCGCCGAGGCCTCCGGGATCCCGGTTCCCGTCGTCGTCGAGCGCTTCGGCCTGAAGGGGAAGCACATCGCCGCGTCCGGGGAGCACGTCTCGGACATGTCGGTGAGTGCGGCGACGCTCCTCCTCGAGGAGAACGGCGTCGATCCCTCGCTGCTCGATGTCGTGTGCTACTTCGGTTCGGGCTACAAGGAGTTCCCGGTGTGGCAGGCCGCTCCGCACATCGCCCACCGGATCGGGGCCGAGCGCGCGTTCGCGCTCGAGCTCGACTACGTGTCGTGCGGGGGGCCGGTCGCCGTCCGCGTCTGCCGCGACATGATGCTCGGCGAAGCGCACCTCGAACGGGTGCTTCTCGTCGGTGCGTCCCGCGAGTCGTACCTCATCGACTACGCCAACGCGCGCTCGCGGTTCATGTTCAATTTCGGCGACGGGGCGGTCGCCGCCCTGCTCACGAGGGATGGAGCGGGTGCAGGCGCCGGACAGCCCGACGGGGCGTCCGAGGTCCGGCGACACCGCGATCTCATACGCGACACGTCCGGCCCCGCGCTCGAGGTGCTCGCATCGGCGGCGCGGACCGACGGTTCGCTCTCGCTGCAGGTGAAGGTGCCTCTCGGGGGGAGTCGCCGTCCGTGGCGCGAGGGCGACGGACCCGCGGCGTTGGACGTCGACGAGCCCGGAGCCATGAAGTCGCGTCTCGACGACGTGAGCCTGGACCAATTCGTCGCGGTCAGCGAAGAGGCGATGCGCCGGAGCGGGGTCGAGGGAGCGCCGATCGGACTCCTGTGTCCGCTCCACATGAAGCGCTCCATGCACGAGGCCGTGTGCGCCGCCCTCGGCGTGCCCCTGGAGCGCGCCACGTACCTCGACGACACCGGCCACATGAGCGGCGTCGACTCGTTGCTGGGCCTCGACCGCGCGCGGCGTTCGGGTCGCGTTGGCTCCGGCGACGTCGTCCTGTTGCTCGCGGCGGGGACCGGCTACACGTGGACGGCGACCGTGCTCCGGGCGCGCTGAGCGGGGCGGGAAGGGCGCTCAGCGCCGCGGGCCGGCGCGCGGGTCCCGGCTCAGTGGGCCGGAGCCTGCTCGTCGAGGAAGGCCCTGAGGCCCCTGCCGACTTCGTCGGTGCGGTCGGTGAACAGGAGGTGGCTCGCGCCGTCGACCATGACGAGGCGCGCGCCGGGGATCCGTCCGGCGAGCACGGGCGCGTTGGCCGGATCGACGAGCCGGTCGGCGCTGCCGTGCACGACGAGCGTCGGGACTGCGATCCGCGGCAGCCGCTCGAACGTCCCCGCGTGCGAGAGGGCAGCCTCGAGCTGCAAGGCGTACCCCTCGGGCTCGGTCGGTTGACGCATGCGAACCGCGATGTCCTCTTCGATCATCGCCGGGTCGGTCGAGGAGGCGTAGATGAACGGGACCGCCGCGTACGCGGCGTCGCGGGGGCTCATCTTCGCTCTGGCGCCCAGCATGGCGATCGCCTCGGCCGACGGCAGAAGCGCGTGCGGGCCGTTGCAGTTCGTGCATGCCAGCACGAGCGACCGGACGAGGTCGGGGTGCCGCAGTGCCAGCTCCTGGGCGACGAACCCGCCCAGCGAGGCGCCGACCACGTGCGCCGAAGGCTCACCGGCGTCCTCGAGCACCGCCGCTGCGTCGTCGGCCATCTGCTCGATCGAGTACGGCCCGGGCGGCACGCCCGTCGCCCCGACGCCCCGGTTGTCGACCCGGATGGCGCGGTAGGCGTCGGTGACGTAGGGGAGCATGCGGTACCACATCGCCGCCGGATACCCGAGGCCCATGACGAAGAGCACAGGATCGCCCTCGCCCTCGGCCTCCCAGAAGATGCGCGCGTCGCCTCGGTTCACGTAGGGCACCGACCGGACCGTAGCGCCCGGGAGACCCCATTCTTCGTGGCGCGCGGGTCGGCGGCGACCTGCGACCCGACGGCCCTCGGGGCCACCGCGCCCATGTCCGAATCCCGCCAGAATTCGCCCGGCGAGTTTGGCAGGATGGGTCCGTGCTCGAGGACCTCGATCGCTGCTACCGGGCGGTGCAGGCCCGGGACCCGCGCTTCGACGGGTGGTTCTTCGTCGGTGTCACCACGACCGGCATCTACTGCCGGCCGAGCTGCCCGGCCCGCACCCCGCGCCCCGACCGCGTCCGCTTCTTCCCGAGTGCGGCCGCGGCCCAGCAGGGAGGATTCCGGGCGTGCCTTCGTTGCCGTCCCGACGCGGTGCCGGGCTCGCCGGAGTGGAACGTGCGGGCGGACGTCGTCGGTCGCGCGTTACGGCTCGTCGCCGACGGCGTCGTCGACCGGGAGGGGGTCGCCGGCCTCGCCCGGCGGCTGAACTACGGCGTGCGCCACCTGCACCGCCTGCTTTCGACGGAAGTCGGTGCGGGACCACTCGCGCTTGCGCGGGCGCAGCGGGCACAGACGGCCAGGGTCCTCATCGAGACGACGACGCTTTCCATGGCGGACGTCGCGTTCGCGGCCGGCTTCGCGAGCGTCCGTCAGTTCAACGACACCGTCCGCCAGGCCCTCGGCCGCACGCCCACCGAGCTCCGGCACCACGCTCGACACGTGCGCGCGTCGGCCACGGCGCCGCGCGACGCGACGGCCGGACGTGTGACGCTGCTCCGCCGGAACGCGCTCGGGGCCGTCGCACTTCGTCTGCCGTACCGCCGCCCCATGTCGACCCGACCGCTCTTCGACTTCCTCGGCGTCCGGGCCGTTCCTGGCCTGGAGCACGACGACGGCACCGTCTACGCCCGGACCCTTCGGCTCCCCCACGGGAACGGAAGCGTCGAGCTCTCCCCAGCCCCGGCACGCGACTCGGCCGATCCCGGCTACGTCGCGGCCCGGCTCCTCCTCGAGGACCTCCGGGACCTCGGCGCCGCGGTCGCCGCGTGCCGCCGGCTTCTCGACCTCGACGCCGACCCTGAAGCGGTCGACGCCGCGCTCGGAGAGGACCCGTTCCTCCGCCCGCTCGTCGCACGCGTGCCGGGCAGGCGCGTCCCGGGCACCGTCGACGGGTTCGAGCTCGCGGTTCGCGCGGTCTCGGGCCAGCAGGTGTCGGTCGCGGGGGCCCGATCCGTCGTCGGGCGACTGGTGCGGATGGCCGGCACGCCGATCGAGCGCGCCGACGAGGCTGCGGGGGCTCCGGGCGGGGACGCGCTCGATCGTGTCTTCCCGTCGCCCGAGGAGGTGCTCGCCGCGCCGGACGCCGCGTTCGCCATGCCCGCGTCCCGGCGCGCGGCCGTGCGGGCGCTCGCCCGTGCCGTCGACGAGGGCGCGCTCACCATCGACCGCGGAGCGGACCCCGCCGAGGTCGCCGACGGCCTCCTGCGGCTTCCCGGCATCGGCCCGTGGACCGCCGCCTACGTCGCGATGCGCGCGCTCGGCGACCCCGACGCCTTCCTCCCGACCGACCTCGGCGTCATCCGCGGCCTCGAGCGCGTCGGGATCGGGCGCTCGCGCGAGAGGGTGCTCGAGGCCGCGGAGCGCTGGAGGCCGTGGCGCGCGTACGCGACGGCGCACCTGTGGGGCGTCGAGGACGCGACGGCCACGACGCCGCGCGCCCATGATCAGTCAAGAGGACGGACGACCAAGGAGGACGCAGCATGATCCACGACGACACCGCGACCGTGAGACTCGACACGCCGATCGGCACGCTCGTGCTCGAAGGCGACGACGCGGCCGTGACCTACATCCACCTGCCGAACTCCCTCCCGGACGCCGTCGCGACCGGGCCGGCTGCCGGCGGGAAGGCCGGGGGCGACGTACCGGCTCCTCTTCGCGAGGCCGTACACCAGCTCGAGGAGTACTTCGGAGGGTCCCGTCGCACCTTTTCCGTGCCGCTCGCGCCGTCGGGGACGGCGTTCCAGCTCTCGGTGTGGAAGGCGCTCGCCGAGATCCCCTACGGCGAGACCATCACCTACGGCGAGCTCGCCCGGCGCGTCGGGCGGCCGACCGCGTTCCGCGCGGTGGGGCAGGCGAACGGCGCGAACCCGCTCCCCATCGTCTACCCATGCCACCGGGTCGTCGCTGCGGGCGGGATCGGCGGTTACGGCGGCGGACTCGACGTGAAGCGCCGTCTGCTGGCCCTCGAAGGCGTGACCGCGTAGAGCTCCCGCCAGCGAAGCCGTCGTCCGCCGCGCGCTTCGGTTCGGCGGGGGCGGTGACCAGAGAACGGTTCAACGAGGCGACGTCAACTCGGACAGCAGCGCCCGGACGCGGGCATCGATGTCGTCGCGGATCGGTCGCACGTCTTCGAGCGGCTTGCCTGCGGGGTCGGGAAGGTCCCAGTCGAGATACCGCTTGCCGGGGTACACCGGGCACGCGTCGCCGCACCCCATCGTCACGATCACGTCGGACCGGCGCGCAACGTCGTCGGTCAGCCGCGTGGGACGTTCGGCCGTGATGTCGATGCCCACCTCCGCCATGGCGGCGACGACCGCCGGATTGAGGGAGTCGGCGGGGTCGGAGCCGGCCGAGTGGACGACGACCCGGTCTCCGCCGTGTCGCGCGAGGAGCGCGGCGGCCATCTGCGACCGGCCGGCGTTGTGGACGCACAGGAACATGACTTCAGGACGATGTCCGGTCATCTCGGGACCGCCGACGACTCGTCGACGCGCGCTTCCCTTGCGTCTCGTCCGTCCTCACTCAGGTCCTGGCCGCCGTCCACACGGGGAACGACGATGTTCTCCGCCTCTTCTCGCGTGAGCCGGGGATAGAGGACCAGGATCGTCGCGAAGGCCACGAGCCCGCCTAGGGCTTGCGCCGCGACGAAGCTCGGCGCCGACGAGGGGGCGATCCCGGCGAAGGTATCGGAGAACATGCGTCCGACGGTGATGGCCGGGTTCGCGAAGCTCGTGGACGACGTGAAGAAGTAGGCCGCCCCGATGTAGGCACCGACCGCCGCGGGCGCGCTTCGCGAACGACCGGATCGGGCGAGGGCGAAGATCACGAGCACCAGTCCGACGGTGGCCACCACCTCGGAGAGGAAGTGGGCAGGCGACGCTCGGTCCTTCGTCGAGAGCTCCGCCGCTGGGAGCGAGAACATGGCGTTGGCCACGACCGCTCCGACGACGCAACCACCCACCTGGAACGGGAGGTACGCGACGGCATCCTTCCACCGGAGCCCCTTGCAGGCGGCGTCCACGAAGGACACCACCGGGTTGAAGTGCCCGCCCGAGACGGGGCCGAAGATCAGGATGATGGCGAACAACCCCGCGCCGGTCGCGGCGGCGTTCTCGAAGAGCTCGAGGCCGGTGTCGCCCGGCGACAGACGCTGGGCCGCGACACCCGAGCCGATGACGACGGCCGCGAGGAACGCGGAGCCGAGGAACTCGGCCAGCAACCTCCGCCACAGCGTGGTCTCGTGCACGTCTCAGCAGCAGGCGGTCGCCGTCGCCGCGCTCTCGCGCTGAAGCCCGCAACAGACGCTCGTGGCATCCCCGCACGACCCCGCCTCCGTCGGCGCGTCGGCCAGCACGGCGTAGACCTCCCACGGCATGGCATCGGGGTCCTCCACCCACACCTTGTCCTGCACGGCGTAGCAGCACGTCGTCTCGTGCTCCTCGGTGGCGGAGAGTCCCTCGCCCGACAGGCGATGGCTCGCGTCGGCGACCGCTCCGGTGTCTTCCACCTCGACCCCCAGGTGGTTCAGCGCGCCGCCGATCCCGCTGCCCCGACGCTCGGGCGTCTCGATGAGCACGAGCTTGAGCGCCGGGTCGGCGATGGCGAAGTTGGCGTAGCCCGGACGGACCTTGGCCGGACTCGCGCCGAAGAGCTTGGAGTAGAAGGCGATGGAGGCTTCAAGGTCCGACACGTTCAGGGCAAGTTGGATCCTGGACACGGCCCCTCCCAGGGTGAAAGATTGACGATGGTCGATCTATGGCAGTATGCTCGATGCATCGACGGTTGTCAATGGGAGGAACCCATGGCGGGAGCGGTGCCGACGAGCAGGACCGGGAGGGCGAACGGATCCGAGCTCTGTTGCAGGGTGTTCACCCACGAGCCGCTCTCGAAGCGGGACGCGGAACGCACGGCGCCCGTGCTCGCCGCGCTCGGCGACCCCGTGCGGCTGCGGCTGCTCTCGATCGTCGCTGCCGAAGGCGAGGTCTGCAGCTGCAACCTCGAGGGCCCGCTCGCCAGGAGCCAGCCCACGATCTCGCACCACACCCGCGTCCTCGCTGACGCGGGTCTCATCGTCGGCGAGCGCCGCGGCAAGTGGACCTGGTGGCAGGTCGTGCCCGAGCGCCTCGAAGAGCTCCGCCGCCTGCTCGGCGGAGCTTGACGTCGCGCCTGGGTCTACGAACGCTGGCGCGAAGGTGTCCGCCGCCCCGTCGCTGCCGGTGTCGGCGCAGGAGTCGGCGCAGGTGTCGGGGAGGTAACCGGCCCGGCTGGAGAAGTGGCTTCTTCGGTCTGGGCCGTCGTCGTCGGGGGCCTCCCGGAGGGTCCGGTGGTCGCCCGCCAGGAGACCTCCATGAGCGCGCCGCCGAGCTCGGACTCGCCGACGCGCCAGCGGCCGCCCGTCGCGCGGACGACCGAGTCGGCGATCGCGAGGCCGAGTCCCGCCCCGCCCGGCTCGCCGGTCGCCCTGCGGAAGCGGTCGAAGAGGACCCCTCGGAGCTCGACGGGGATCCCCGGGCCGTCGTCTTCGACCCGGAGGGTCGCCCGGCCCCCTTCTGACGTCGCTGAGACGCGCACGGCCGAGCGGGCGTGACGACACGCGTTGTCGAGAAGGGTGCCGGCGAGTCGGTCGAGCCACTCCCCCGCCCCGTCGACCCATGCGTGGGAGGCGTCCGACGACAGCGTGAGCCCCCGCGAGCCGGCGACCGGCCCGAAGCGTTCGGCACCCGTCGCGACGACCAGCGCGAGATCCGTCGGCGTGTGCACGGGCGGCGGTGGCGCGGCGTCCGCGCGTGCGAGCCACAACAGGTCCTCCACGATGCTGCGCAGGCGGCGGGACTCGCGGCCCACATGCACGAGCGCCTCTCGGTCCGCCTCGGCCTCGGGCTGCCCGCTCAGGGCCAGCTCGATCTCGGCCTCGATGACGGTGAGGGGCGTCCGGAGCTCGTGCGAAGCGTCGGCGGTCAGCTCCTGAAGCCGCCTGCGCGCGGACTCGACGGGGGCCGCCGCGCGAACGGCGATGACGAGGACCCCGGCGAACACGGCGAGCAACAGCACCGGGCCGAGGGCGAGCTCCCCGTAGAGCAGGATGCGGTTCACGTGTGACGGGCCGGCGAGGTTCTGGGCCCCGACGAGCAGCCCGCCCCGGAACCCGACGCCTTCGAAGCGGTAGGGGACGCCGTCGGTCGGGATGCTGAGCGGCGCCGAGACCGACGCCTTCGCCGTGGCGGGGAGCTCGGGCGCGCCCAACGTGAGCGGCGTGACGCGCCCTGTCGGTGCGATCGACCAGACGAAGATGGGCTCCCCGTCGGTCCCAACGTCGTCGGGCAGCGTTTGTCCCAAGTGCGGATTCGACAGGCTGCTCACCACGGACAGCCGGTCGCTCAGGCGCTGGTCGACCTCCCAGAGGACCCTTCTCGCCATGTAGATGTCGATCGACGCCGCGGCGGCGATGTAGAGCACCGCGATCACGAGCGTCACCGCGCCCGCGACCCGCGCCGCGGCCCGCAGCTGCTCTCTTCTCGCCTCGGGCCGGAGCGACTCGGGAAGCCACGACCGTGGCCGGGCGAGCACGGCGTCGACCAGCCTCGAGAAGAGCCCCTTGCGGGGCTCCACCCGGCCGGCGCGCCGGGCGTCGGGTGGGGTGGCGTCAGGTTGCAATGCGGTACCCGACCCCGCGGACCGTGTGGATCCGCGCCGTGCTGCCCTCGAGCTTCGAGCGCAGGCGTGCCATGTGGACGTCGATCGTGTTCGAGCCGACCGCCTCGGCCTCGTCCTGCCAGACCTGGACGGCGAGTGCCCAGCGGTCGACGACCGACGGATGACGGCGGAGGAGGAGCTCGACGATCGCCAGCTCTCGTGCGGTCAGGGGGACCACGTCCCCGTCGCGGCGGAGCTCCCTCGTGGAGGGGTCGAGCTCGAGGTCGCCGAGGGCGAGCACCGGTTTCAGCGTGACGGCAGGCCGCCGCTGGAGGGCACGAAGACGCGCCAGCAGCTCCGAGAGCTCGAACGGTTTCACGAGATAGTCGTCGGCACCGGCGTCGAGACCCTCGATCCGGTCGGCCGTCGTGTCACGCGCGGTGAGCATGATGATCGGGACGCGGGTGCCCATTCGGCGCGCCTCGCGCACGACCTCGACGCCCGCCGGCCCCGGCATCCGCCAGTCGACGACCGCGGCGTCGTAGTCGTAGGAGCGCAGGTGGGAGAGGGCACGGGTCCCGTCTGCGACCGAGTCGACCACGTAGCCGTTGCGCGCGAGCGCCCGCTCGAGCACCGACCGCAGCCCCGGGTCGTCCTCTGCGACGAGCACGCGCACCTGCCCAACGGTACTGTCGCCGGCGATGCGCGGCGCGGTCGCCACGACGAGCGGGAGGGAATCGGTCGACCTCGTCGACGACCTGGCCGTCGGTGAGCCGGGGCCGGGCGAGGTCCTGGTCGCCGTGCGCGCCGCCGGGATCTGCCACTCGGACCTCTCGGGGATGAACGGGACGATCCTTCAGCGCTTCCCCTTCGTCCCCGGACACGAAGGCGCCGGCGACGTCGTCGCCGTCGGACCGGGCGTCTCGGCGGTGAAGGAGGGGGACCGCGTCATCGTCGCCTGGACGCCACCGTGCGGGCGCTGCAAGGCGTGCCTGCGCGGGCAGCCCAACCTGTGCATCGACATCTTCTTCGCCCTGCAGGCGGCCGGCCGCTTCACCCGCGGGGAGGAGGCGATCTTCGGGTTCGCCGGGTCGGGGACCTGGGCCGAGTCGATGGTCCTTCCCGAGCAGGCGGTCGTCGTCGTCCCCGACGACGTGCCCTACGACGTCGGCGCGCTGATCGGCTGTGGCGTGACGACCGGCGTGGGCGCGGCGGTCAACACCGCCAAGGTCGCCGTGGGCGCTTCGGTCGTCGTGTTCGGTTGCGGCGGCGTGGGGATCTCCGCGATCCAAGGTGCGCGGCTCTGCGGTGCGGCCGAGATCGTCGCCGTGGACACCGTGCCACGGAAGCTCGACGACGCGAAGAGGTTCGGCGCGACCCACGCCGTCCATCCGGACGATCTGCGCGTCGCGACCGGCGAGGTGACCGGCGGCGAGGGGTTCGACTACGCGTTCGAGTGCATCGGGACGGCACCGACCTTCCGCGCGGCGTGGGACGTCACCCGGCGCGGCGGGACCACCGTCATCGTCGGTGCGGGCAGCCCCGAGGCGACGCTGTCGCTCAACGGGTTCGAGCTCTTCTTCTCCGAGAAGGCGCTCCTCGGCAGCTACTACGGGGGGGCCGACGTCCGCACCGAGTTCCACCGGTTGATCCGGTTGTGGCGCGCCGGCCGGCTGGACCTCGAAGGGATGATCACGGCCCGGATGGACCTCGCCGAGGTGAACGAGGGTATCGAGGCGCTGAAACGCGGTGAGGTCATCCGGCAGGTGGTGACCCTCTGAGCGTTCCCGCACTGCGACGCGAGGACTTCCCCGCATTCGAGCGGCTCACCTACCTGAACACGGCGTCGGTCGGCCTCGTCCCGCCGTCGGTGATCGGACCCGCGCACGACTTCGAAGGGGAGCTCGCGCGCGGCGGGACGACGGGCATGGACGAGGCCGCCGAAGAGGCGGTCTTCGAGGATGCGCGCAGGGCCGCCGCGGAGCTGCTCGGGACGGTGCCGGATTCGATCGCGATCGCCACGAGCTTCACCGAGGCGTTGTGCCAGGTGGCGTGGTGGCTCCGTCCCGGCAAGGGCGAGAACGTGGTCTCCACCGAGGTGGACTTCCCGAGCACCACGTACCCCTGGCACCGCATCGCCGAGGAGACCGGCTGCGAGGTCCGCCTCGTCGGCGTCCTGGACGACCCGGAGGGCTTCGGCGTCGACAAGCTCGCCGCCGCCGTCGACGCGTCGACGGCCGTGATCAGCGTCGGGCACGTCCAGTACCTGACGGGACACCTGCTCGACCTCCGGGAGCTCGCGGACCTTGCCCACGACCACGGCGCCCTTCTCGTGGCCGACGCGACCCAGGCCGTCGGCCAGGTGCCCGTCGACGTCACCGCGAGCGGCGTGGACGTCCTCATCGCGAGCTCCTACAAGTGGCTCTGCAGCACCTTCGGCGCCGCGATCTGCTACCTCTCCCCCGCGGTGCTCGCCGACTTCCGGCCGCCGTTCGTCGGCTGGAGGAGCACGCAACACCCCTACGACCTCGACGCGAGGTGGCGCCCGCTCGCCGCCGGGGCCCGGCGCCTGGAGTACTCGACGATGTCCTACGCGTGCGCCGTGGCTCTCGGACGGGCCATCCGGTACGTCGCGGGCATGTCGGTTCCTGCGATCACCGATCACAACCGCGAGCTCGCCGGTGAGCTGGCGGAGGGTCTCGTCCGGCGCGGCGCCCGGCTGCTGACGCCGCTCGACCCGTCACGACGTGCCGGCACGGTCACGGCGCGCTTCGCGGACGCAGACGGCGAGGCCGTCGCCGCCGAGCTCACGGCCCGGGGCGTGATCGTCTCGCCGCGCGTCGGGTCGACGCGTTTCTCCATGCACTTCTACAACGACAGCGGCGACGTCGCCCGGGCGCTCGACGTCCTCGGCGACGTGCTCGGCTGAGGCTCGCGCTCCGAGGCGCCGGGCTGCGGTCCGTGCCGGTGCGCCCCCCCATGGGTACTCTCGGTCTCGCAGATCGTCGCGGGGTCGTTGCTGTGCGCGCACCGCGCGTAAGGAGGTGGTGACCACGGTCAGCGCGCCGGGAGCACCGGGAGCGTCGGAAGCGAGAGAGGCGTCGGAGGCGCCGAGAGGTGCGGGCCGGCGAGGGTCCGGCGCGGGGACGGGCTCGGAGCGCGCGGTGCGCCCGGGAGACGTCGGAGGCTCCGGGCGAGGGCGGGTCCGGATGGTGCCGTGCGTCCTCGAGGTCGATGGGCGACAGCTCCACTACGGCGTCTCGGACAACACGGGCTCGGGTGACCCGGGATCGCCGAAGGGCGCTCCCGTCTGGGCGGTCAACATCCACGGGTATTTCGCAGGCGGCGGGATGTACGGGCGGGAGAGCGCGCTTCTCGCCCAGCGTCTCGGCTGGCGCGTCGTCAACCCGTGCCTACCCGGGTTCGGGGGGAGCGACCCGCTCGGCTGGAACGAAGTCTCGATCACCGCACTGTCCCAACAGGTTGGGCACGTCGTCGACCATCTCGGCGTCGGGCCGGTCGTGCTCCTCGGCCACTCCATGGGAGCGGCCGTCGCCGTCCGGTACGCGCGCGACCGGCCAGGATCGACCCTCGGCATCGTCTACCGTGCGGGCGTCGCCACCCCCGCGTGGCGCAACCGCCGCGGCCCGGTGCACGCGGCGATGTCGGTCCTCTCCCCGAACATGGCGCCGATCGCAGACCTCTTCGCCGCCTTCATCCTCGACGCGCCGGACCTCCTCATCGGTCGCGTGTCCTCGACGCTACGCGCGGTGATCCCCGAGGTGAGGACGAACGTGCGGACGGTCGGCTTGACGCTCCCGATCGGCGCCATGCTCATGACGGTCGATCTGCGCGAAGAGGTCGGCGCGCTCGCCGACGCGCGCGTGCCGATGCTCGCGGAGTGGGGCTCGTTCGACCGGGTGGTCGGTGCGCCGACGGCGGAGGAGTTCGCACGGTGCGCGAACGTCCCGATCCAGTGGGTGCCGGGCGGACACTCGTGGATGCTCGCGAGGCCTCAAGGTCAAGCCGACGTGCTCACGAAACTGGAGAGCGGCCGCCGCTTCCTGGCACGGATCGAGGCCCGGCGAGCGGAGCTCGCCGCCGCGCGGACCGACGCTGGAGCCGCCTGACGGCCCTGGCCGTCCGGGAACGGCGTCGGCGGACGGGCTCACCGCCCGCGGGGTCGCTCGCTGATGGAATCACCGCACGGGGTCACCGCTCGCCGGCGCAGCACTCCTCGACGAGCCGGCGGAACGCGTCGGCGGACGGCGCGCCGCACCCGTCGGTGTCGCACCACGACGTCGCCGTCGAACCCGCTTTCTGCGAGACGCAGAAGAGCCCGAAGTCGGCGTCCGGTGTTGTCGGCTCCCCTCCGCCTGCGAGCGAGTGATAGACGTACGCAGCGACCGGTGGGACGCCGTCGGCCGACCCGCGTGGCTCTGCGTGCACCCGCTGGTCTCCCCGGTCTCCGGGGCCGCCGACCGGACAGACCTCGGCGACCGCGCGGCGCAGGTACCTCGGACGATCGGGCCTCTCCGCACCCCGCACGTGCGAACCCGGAGTGACGTCCTTCGTGTCCGGCGCCCGCGGCGTCCCAAAGCCGTCCTCGACCCACAACGGGAGGTCGGGCGCGAAGGAGCGCTCGTCGCGGAGCCACGTACCGAGGGCACCCGGTTCGGCCGGCGAACCACGGCGAGGGGACCGCACGCCCGCGACAAGCCGAGTGACGCCCGGGGGAACGACGCCCCACTCCGCCGACGGCCGGCGCCACACGACGTAGAGCGCGTCGAGCGGCGCCGCCGCGGAAGGTCGCGCCCCGACGACATCGAGGGCTCGCCGAGGCGACATCCCGCAATCGCGATCACTATCGCGATCGCGCCTCAGGCCGCGACGGGCCGAAGGGCCCGCCGGCGAGAACACGGCCGCCGCTCGCCGGAGCGCGAGCTCGGCAAGGTCCCGCGGGGGGACCGCGGCGTCGTGGAGGCGCCGTCGCTCGACCGTCCAGCCTCCGAGCGCCGCAGCGTCGGAGAGATCGACACCGGCGCCGCGCGCGAGCAGAAGGTCCACCGGCAACCGTGCCCAGTCATAGACGGAGGAGGCGCGGGTCCCGAGCATCACCACCGGCGCGCCCGCTTCGCCGCGAACCCCGCCCTGGTCGGCGGGATCGGGGTGGCGGCCGAGACCGGTGCGGCCGCCCGCGCCCCTTCCGCCTGCGCCGCCGTGGATGGCGTCGTAGGCGAGGACGTGGGCGGCGAGCAGGTTGTCGAGCACCGCCCACGCGTCGGCCGCCGCGCCGTACCGACGCGGAGGATGGCGGCCCCCCAGCCATCCGGCGAGCGCGACGAGGTTCGGCTGCCGGACGGTGACCCAATGCCGGCACAATCCCCCGAGCTCGTCGCACACCCGCGCCACGTGGTCCGCGAACCGGTCCGGCGAGCCCGGCGTGAGCCAGAACTCCTCGCCGAGCCACTCGGGATGGGCGACGTCGGCCAGGACGACGACCGGCAGCATGCCTCGTTCCGCGCACATGCCGAGGATCCGCGCGTACCCCTCGAGCGCGGCGGGGTCGGGCTGCTCGGGGCGGGGCTCCACACGTGCCCACTCGATTCCGAGCACGAAGGCCTCGGCCCCGCACGACGCGGCCCGGTCGAGTGCCTCGGCGGGGTCGCGCCACAGGTCACAGCCCGGCACCGGCGCCGCGACGAGCCCGGTCCGCTCCCAAACGGCCCACTGGTTCGCGGGCTGACCCGGTCCGTTGAAACCGCCTTCGTTGCGGTAGCCGACGGCGCTCACGCCGAAGAGCGTCACGGCTCGGTAGCTTGCCAGCCGCCGAGTCCGTGACCTAGGAGTGTGCGAGCGGTGAGCGCCCGGGACGCCCCGGTGAGACGGTCCCGACGAGGAGCGTGAGATGGCTGACGAGGTCTTGAGGGAGCGGCGGGGGCACGTCGAGGTCCTGACGATCAACCGTCCCGAGGCGCGCAACGCGATCAACGGCGCCGTCAGCTCCGGGCTGGGCGCGGCCCTCGACGAGCTCGCCGAGGATCCCGACGCCTGGGTCGTCGTCCTCACGGGCGCAGGCGACAAGGCGTTCTCCGCCGGCATGGACCTGAAGGCCTTCGCGGCCGGCGAGGGCCCGGACATCATGAACGCGAGCGGCGGCTTCGGCGGGATCACCCGTCGGCGGTTCCCCAAGCCCTTGATCGCCGCGGTCAACGGGTTCGCGCTCGCGGGGGGCCTGGAGGTCGTCCTGTCCTGCGATCTCGTCGTCGCGGCCGAGCGCGCCACCTTCGGCATCCCCGAGGCGACGCGTGGCCTGATCGCGGGGGCCGGGGCGCTCTTCCGACTCCCGGCGCGGCTCCCGCTCACCGTGGCCCTCGAGCTGGCGCTCACCGGCGATTCGATCGACGCCGAGCGTGCCTACGCACTGGGGCTCGTGAACCGGGTCGTGCCCGCCGAGCGGCTGATGCACGATTCGCTCGCCATCGCCGAGCGAATCGCGGAGAACGCGCCGCTCGCCGTGCGGTGGTCGAAGTCCGTCATGCTGGGGGCGCTCCGCGCCGAGGAGACCGAGGGCTGGCGGCTCACGGACGAGGCGGTGGGCGTGGTCTTCAGCTCGGCCGACGCGATGGAGGGGCCGATCGCCTTCGCCGAGAAGCGCCGCCCTAACTGGCAGGGGAAGTAGGGGGTACGCTTTCGGCTGGCGAGATGCGTCGCCCGCCGAGCAAGGAGAGAGCGATGCTGGCAGATATCTTCGGACCCGACCTCCTGATCGTCGTGATCGTCCTCGCGGTGGTCCTCTTCGGCGGCGCCGCGATTCCCAAGCTGGCCCGCAACCTCGGTTCAGCGAAGAAGGAGTTCGAAAAGGGGATGCACGGGAACGGGGACTCCGCGAAGGCCGACGCTCCCGAGGAGACCGCCAGCAGCTAGTCGGGGGTGCTCCCCCCGGAAGTGTCGGTGGCGTCTCGGGGGGAGCCCCAGCGGCCCCCGGACCTCGCAGTGCGCCGCGGCGAACGAACCGGTGACGAGCCCCTCCTCGACGGTGCCAGACGCGCCACCGACGCAGCCCGAGGCAGTTATCCCAGCTCAGCCCATGAATCGGCGCCCGGCGCGCCCCCCGGGACCCGCTCCTTGCAGAGCCCCCTCAACTTCGAATTCCCGATCATGTTTCGATAGTGTCGCCGGCAATGGAACCGTCGCCTCCAGGACCCGTCGCGACCGCCGACGGCACGCCGCCGCCAACCGGCGCGGCCGCGCGCCGACGCCCGGCCCGGCTCTGGACGGCGCTCGCGCTCGTCGCCGGCGGACTCCTCCTCGCCGGTTGCCAGGTCCCGACCTTCGGCATCCACCGGGCGGTCACCCGCCAGGGCAGCGACTCGGTGAAGCTCTGGCAGGGCTTCTTCATCTCCGGCTCGATCGTCTTCATCGTCGTCCTCATCCTCATCGTGTGGGCGGCGGTCCGCTACCGGCGCCGCTCCAACGACATCCCCCGCCAGACCCAGTACCACCTGGCCTGGGAGATCGCCTACACGGTGCTCCCCGTCATCATCGTCCTCATCCTCTTCGGGTTCATCTTTGTCACCGAGAACAACGTCGACGCGACGCCGAAGCCCAAGATGTCGGTCACGGTGACCGGCTTCCAGTGGGGGTGGCGCTTCCACTACACAACAGGCCCGGCAAAAACAGTCACAGTGATCGGCGTGGAGCTCCAGAGCCCCGAGCTGGTGCTCCCCGAACACGAGGCCGTCCGGGTCTACCTGAGGTCGCACGACGTGATCCACGGCTTCTACCTCCCCGCGATCGAGTTCAGCCGCTACGCCCAGCCCGGCATCACGAACGAGTTCAACCTGAACCTCACGAAGACCGGCACGTTCCGCGGGCAGTGCACGCAGTTCTGCGGGATCTACCACTCGATCATGCGCTTCCGCCTCAAGGTCGTGACGCCCGCGCAGTTCACCTCCTGGGCGAGCGCAAAGCGCGCGGCCGGCTCCGGTACATCGGTCTCCACAGGCCGCAAGAGCGGCACCACATCGACAGGCGGAGGCCCGGCGGGGTCGTCACCGTACACAGGGAGCACAACACCGTGACCGATGTGATCGCCCCCCCGGCCGTTGCGCACGCGCACGAGGAGGAACACGGGCCGAGCGGGTTGATGAAGTGGATCACCACGACCGACCACAAGGTCATCGGGCTCAGCTACATCATCACGTCGGTCGTGCTCTTCTACATCGCGGGTCTGCTCGCCATGGGCATCCGCGTGCAGCTGATCACACCCTCAGGCACCTTCATCAGCTTCCAGCAGTTCAACGAGCTCTTCAGCATGCACGGCAGCATCATGCTGTACCTGTTCGCGGGGCCCTTCGCCTTCGGTGGTCTGGCGAACTACATCGTCCCGCTGCAGGTCGGCGCGCCCGACATGGCCTTCCCGCGCCTGAACGCCCTCTCGTACTGGCTCTACCTCGGGGGCTCGATCATGATGCTGATGGGCTTCGCCGTGGCGGGCGGCGCGGCCAACTTCGGCTGGGTGGCCTACGCGCCGCTCTCCACCTCCACCTACACGCCGGGCGCCGGCCAGGACCTCTGGGTCATGGCGCTCGTCTTGACCGGGTTCTCCGCCATCTTCACCGGCGTCAATCTCGTCGGGACCATCTTCTACCTGCGCGCGCCCGGAATGACCATGTTCCGCATGCCGATCTTCACCTGGAACATGCTCGTGACCGCGATCCTGATCCTGATCGCCTTCCCCGTGCTCACTGCCGCCCTCGTGATGCTCTTCGCGGACCGGCACTTCGGTACGAAGATCTACGAGGTCGTCGGCTGTCATATGGCAAGCGGCGCGCCGGACGCGCACGCCTGCGGGTCATCGGTGCTTTGGCAGAACCTGTTCTGGTTCTTCGGTCATCCCGAGGTGTACATCCTCGCCCTGCCGTACTTCGGCATGGTGACGACAATCCTCCCCGTGTTCTCCCGCAAGCCGGTCTTCGGTTACAAGACGCTCGTGTTCGCCACCATGGCGATCGCCGCGCTCTCGACCGGCGTGTGGGCGCACCACATGTTCACGACCGGCACGGTGCTGCTGCCGTTCTTCTCGCTGATGACCCTCCTGATCGCCGTCCCGACGGGGATCAAGTTCTTCAACTGGATCGGCACGATGTGGCGGGGCCAGATCGTCTACAAGACGCCGTTCCTGTTCTGCTTCGGCTTCCTGCTCGGCTTCCTCATGGGCGGCGTCACCGGTGTCATCCTCGCCGCGCCGCCGCTCGACTTCTTCGTGCACACAACGTATTTCGTGGTGGCCCACTTCCACCAGGTGCTCTTCGGGAGCGCCGTGTTCGCGGGGTTCGGGGGCTTCTACTTCTGGTTCCCGAAGATGTTCGGCCGCATGCTGAACGACCGCCTCGGCAAGGTGCACTTCTGGCTCCTGTTCGTCGGGTTCTGGCTCACGTTCATGCCCCAGTACATCGTCGGGCTTCGCGGGATGCCGAGACGCGTGGCGAGCTATCCGGCCGACCTCGGGTGGCAGTCCTGGAACATCGCGTCGACGATCGGCGCCTTCCTGATCGCGGCCTCCTTCGCCGTCATGCTCGTGAACCTCTGGGTCTCGTGGCGTTATCCCGTGTCCGCCGGCGACAACCCGTGGGACGCGCACACGCTCGAGTGGTTCACGACGTCGCCGCCGCCGCACCACAACTACATGCATCTCCCGATGATCCGCTCCGAGCGCCCGACGTGGGACTACAACCACCCGACCTCGCCGTCCATCGGTGTCCACGGCGCGAGGTACGCCACGGCAACCCCGGGCCGGGACGGCCCGTCGGGGAACGGCCACCCCCCCGGAGGGAACGGCTCAGGGGTCCATGCGGGCGAGGCTTCGGCGTCCCGGGCCGAAGGTGCGTCCGGTGGATCCGGTGGAGGCGATGCGGGGGGTCAGCCGGGGGCTGCGGGTGAGCCGGGTGGGTCCGGCGAACCCGGAGGACCGGGTGGGGAGGGCGCGCCGTGAGGACCGAATCCCGCTTCCTCATCGGGGTCGGCGCGTTCTTCGGCGTGATCGCCATCTCGTACTGGTTCACCGCCTACGAGGACGGCGGAACGATGATGCTCGTCGGCGTCACCGCACTGGGTTTCCTGCCGGGCTCCTACTACTACTTCTGGCACCGCAGGTTCCGCGGTTACAAGTACTTCTTCTGGGGGCGGACCGAGCGCGTCGTCGGGACACGGCCCGAGGACCGGAGCGACGCGACGATCGAGGACGGCGCGGGCGTCGTCAGCTCGTTCCCCGGCTCGAGCGTGTGGCCGTTCATCCTCGGGTCCGGCGCCTTCGCGCTGCTCCTGTCGTTCGTCTTCGGGTTGTGGCTGGCGATGGTCGGCGGTTCGCTCATCCTGACCTCGCTCGTCGGCGTCACGGCCGAGAGCCGGCGCGGCGGGCATCACTGAGTCAGGCGTAGCCCCGCTCCTCTGAGCCTCGGCGCCCGCTCACCGGCGTCGGCCGACCGGCCAACCTCTTCATCGTCGAGCACGCACGGGCTGCGTCGCGTGGGCGCGTCCGGCCTCACGCTGTTCTCGTATCGACTCGACCGAGCTGACGCAACAGCCGGTCCTCTCCGGGCGCCTCGTCGCCGTGACGACCGGTCGCCGTCTCGCGACGAGCGCCGTCGTTGGGGATCTGCGTCTTCGGCGCCCGGCCTCCTCGTGACGCTCGGTGACCGCGACCCGAGGCGGGTCGCCGGGGTCAGCGCCTGACCCTGCGGACCCCGGGCTCGCCCGTGAGGACCGTCGCCGGCTCCCGGTACTCGTCGCCGTCGGGCTCGAGCTGGATCCGGACCGGGACGGGCTCGGGCTCGAGCTCGCGGTGCTCGTCGCCCGGGCGCTCGGCGGCCGGCGCCGAGACGTACTCGCCCTCCGCCGTCCTCGAGATGATGACCGCGCGCTTGCGCTGGACGGCTCCGGGGACGCGGCGCATCTCGATGCAGATCCGCCAGGTGACGAAGGCGGTGATGATCGGCGCCGCCACGACCGCGATCCGGAAGAACCACAGCACCGTGTTCAACGACAGGTGGAAGTAGTTGGCGAGCACGTCGGTCGAGCTCGCGCCGAACACCGTGAAGAGCAGCGCGATCATGGCCGCCCCCGCCGCGGTGCGCTTGGGCCGGTCGCGCGGCCGGTCGAGGAGGTTGTGCAGCGCGACGTCCTTGGTGAAATGGCGTTCGATCATCGGCCACACGATGCAGATGTTGAAGATCAGGCCCGGGAAGATCACGGCGGGCAGGAAGACCTCCCAGGGGATGGTGTGCCCCCAACCGGTCCACTGCCAGGCGGGCATGATGCGCAGCGCCCCGTCGAGCCAGCCCATGTACCAGTCGGGCTGCACGGCGTAGGAGATCTTGGGCGGCTGGTACGGGCCGAACTGCCAGATCGGGTTGATCTGCGCGTAGCCGCCGAGGATGCCGAGCACCCCGCTGATCATGAGGAGGAAGCCCGTCGTCTTCGCGGTGAAGGTCGGGTACAGAGGGGAGCCGACCACGTTGTGCTCGCTTCGGCCCCTTCCTGGGAACTGCGTGTGTTTCTGGCGGACGAGAAGCCCGAGGTGCGCGCCGATGAGCCCGATGATGATGAGGGGCAGGATCAGCACGTGGATGATGTAGAAGCGCTCGAGGATGATCCCGCCGGGGTAGGGACCGCCGAAGAGGAAGAAGGCGAGGTAGCTCCCGACGAAGGGGATCGACAGGAGGATGGAGTAGGCGATCCGGATGCCGGTTCCCGAGATCAGGTCGTCGGGCAGCGAGTACCCGATGAAGCCGTTGAAGATGGCGAGGATGAGCAGGGTGATCCCGATCGTCCAGTTGAGCTCGCGCGGCTTTCGGAAGGCGCCCGTGAAGAAGATGCGGGCCATGTGCACCACGATCGAGCCCACGAAGACGTCGGCCCCCCAGTGGTGGATCTGACGCATGAGGAGCCCCGCACGCACCGCGAACGAGAGGTTCACCGTCGACGCGTAGGCCTCGGACATGTGCAGTCCGTCGAGCGGCCGGTAGGCGCCGTGGTAGACGACCGCCGTGCTCGACGGGACGTAGTAGAGGGTGAGGAAGATCCCCGTCGCGACGAGGACGACGAACGAGTACAGCGCGATCTCGCCCAGCATGAACGACCAGTGGTCCGGGAAGATCTTGTCGAGCAGGACGCGGCCGCCCTTGGCGATGCCGATCCGCTCGTCGAGCTCGTTGACGGCCTGCTGGACGCGCCCGAACGGGCCGAGCGCTTCCTTCGCCTCGCGCCTCGTGCGCGCGCGTCCGTCCGTGCTCACCGCCATCTCGCCGCGCTCCCTGCGGACGTCACGTCGGCTTCTCTGTCCTGCTCGCCGGTCCGTTCCCGGTTGTGGTGCGCTCCCAGAACCCGGGCCCGATCGCTTGGTCGAACGGGCCCTGGGCCCGAAGGTAGCCTGTCGAGTCGACGCGGAGGGGGAGCTGCGGGAGCGGCCGCGGTGCGGGCCCGAACACCACCTGGCATCCGTCGCGCACGTCGAACATCGACTGGTGGCAGGGGCACACGAGCAGCTCGAGCTGCTGCTCGTAGAGCCCGACGGGACACCCGAGGTGCGTGCAGACCTTCGAGTACGCGACGTAGCCGTCCGGCGACCAGGTCCCCCGCCCCTTCCTCGTCGTGAGCCGCGTCGGCTGCACGCGGATGAGCACGACCTGGTCCTTCGCCTGGGCTGTCGTTGTTGTCTGCCAGCCCTTCGGGAAGACGGTGAGCACGCCGCCGACCTGCATGTCTGTCCGGTGGACGAGCTTGCCTGTCTGGTCGACGAGGGGCGTGCCCCGCTTCCAGTGCGTGGTGAAGAGGTTCGATCCCGGGCGCGGTCCGAGGGAGCGGATCAGGGGGAAGGCGGCGACGACCCCGAAGATGCCCATGCCGCCCAGGAAGAGCCCGCCGAGGACCTTGCGGCGCTTCACGACGACGCCGGTCCGCTCGACGAGGGCGGCGGCCATCGCGGCACGCTGCTCATCGCTGGAGGCGAGCGGGTGGCGGTCTTCGACGAATGGCCCCTGGGGCATGAGGTACTTCCCCCACGCGGTGATCCCGAAGCCGAGACAGAACAGGCCGACGAAGAGCGTCACCGCGTACACCTGCGTGCTGGCGTTCTCGATGTAGGCGACGCCGAACGCGGCGATGCCGGCGATGCCGAGCAGGAAGAAGACGACGATGATCCCCTCCACGCGCCGCGGGTAGCGCGCGGAGGCCTGCATGTGGGGATCGTCGAGGCGAGCGGCGGGGAGCGTCGCGATCGGCCGTCCTCCTGTCGTCCCGCCCGGCCCTGTGCCGCGCGACACGCCCGATCCACCCGACTCGCCGTCGCCGGAGGTGGCGCCCGGTCCGTCCGACCGGGTGTCGCCGAGGTCGCCCGTCACGTGGACTTCTTCGTCGCTCACGAGGACCGGTCTCCGATCCAGAAGCCCACGAGCATCAGGCCGCCGACCCCGAAGAGCAGGGCCACGAAGCCCTCGGTCACCGGACCGACGCCGCCGAGCCCGAACCCGCCCGCGTCGTTGGGGTGCTTGATCTTCTGGGTCACGTAGGCGACGACGTCGGCCACCTGCTTGTCGCTCAGGTTGCCGGTGAAGCGCGGCATGTTGCCGGGTCCCGTCCGGACCGCCTCGGCGACCTGTTGTGGAGTCGCGAGGTGGAGCGTCGGCGAGTAGGTGCCGTACGCGAGCGCGTCGCCGGCGCCGGTGATGGTGTGGCAGGAGGCGCAGTCCAGGGCGAACAGGCTGGCGCCGTCGGTGAGGTTGGCCCGCTTCACGTTCACGACCGGGATGTAGGGCGCCGAGGGTGTGAGCGAGTTGATCCACGCCGCAACCTCCGCCGCCTGCTTGTCGGTGAGCCGTGGCGGCTTGTCCTCGGCCTGGATCTGCAGCGGGGTCGCCGCCGGCATGCGACCGGTCGTCACCCAGAAGTCGACCGTGGCGGGCCCGACGCCGCGCAACGACGGGGCGAGCGCGCTCCCCTGGGCTGTCGGGTAGTGGCAGCTCGAGCAGTTCTCCTCGAAGAGCTTGTGGCCCTGCGCGACGTACGACTTCGGCGGCCGTTCGTAGACGACGTACTTGTCGCCGTAGCGGAGGACCTGGCCGTGCGAGCACACGCGGTAGGTGCTGTTCTGCGGCGAGCCGCTGTTCCTCGGCGACTTGTAGCCGATCCGCTGGGCGTCCCTCGTGCACGCACTCGCTGTCGCTGTGACCTTCGGCTTTGTGTTGACGAAGTTCGCGGCGCCCGGTGTTCGGCGCGGGACGGTGGTGGTCGGGCTGCTCGACCGGCCGGTGCCGCTGTGCGTGCCCTTGGCGGCAGCCCCGGCACCGCTCGCACCGCTCCCGAGCGAGAGCAGCGCAGAGAGGGCGACCGCGCCGAGCAGCGCGGCCGGCAGGGCGAAGCGGTTCCGCACCAGGCGCCGTGGGATCGCGGTCACCCGGTCACCCCGTGACCCGGCGCGGCGGCCTTCGTGGCCGCCGACCCGGTCGTGCGCGCCGTTCGGGTCGAGTCATTTGAGGAGGAAGAGGCAGCTGTAAAGCCCGATCCAGACGATGTCGACGAAGTGCCAGTAGTAGCTCACGCCCTGGAAGACCGCGAGCTCGCCCGGGTCCCCCGCCGGCCCCTTCATGCGACCGAGGAGGAACACCATCGCGACCAGGCCGATGAAGACGTGGAGCCCGTGCAGCCCCGACATGATGTAGAAGAGCGACCCGTACGCATTGGTCGTCCACCGCGTCGTCTGGGTCACCCACTCGTAGAACTGGTTACCCAGGAACATCGTGCCGAGCACGATCGTCGCCGCGACCCAGGCGCGCGCCGCCCGACGGTTGAACCGCTCCTCCAAGAAGACGGCCCACTGCATCGTGAAGCTCGACGAGACGAGCACCGCCGTGAAGATGCCCGCTTGGACGACGTCGAGATGCGTGCCCGTCGGGGGCCACGGATGGTCCTGCGCCCGGATGGTGAAGAAGGCGGCGAACAGGCCGCTGAAGAACATGAGCTCGGAACCGAGCCAGATCATGACGCCGACCGCCAACATCGGCGGCCTGTCGTGCACCACCCGGGCGGGCTTGCCCGGCTGTTGCACCGAAATCGCCTGCGTCACGGGCTACTTACTAGCCGACCCCGGAGCACCGATGCCAACCTTTCCACGTGCTGTGCGCGTCCGCGTGGCGGCCACGCGACGGCGCGCATCGGGCCCGCAACGACGCACGTTTCAGCAGGTGGAACGCGGTCTTCCGCCGCCGCGCGCGACGAGTCCGCGCGTGCGGCGTCCATGCGGTGCGGCCCCGTGGACGTGTCGGAACGCGACGGACGCGCTCGGTGCCGGCGCTGCTCGCGGGCGTGGACCGAGGTCAGGAGGCAGCGACGCGATCCGCGGGGTGCCCGCCACCGTGGGACGGGATCGCCATCCCCTCGGGGAGCGGGAGGGCGTGGACCACCGCCAAGCGCCGGGTCGGCCTCGTGAGCGCGACGTAGAGCGCCCGGAGGCCCTGCGTCGTGGCCCCCGCCGGCTGTCCACCGGTCCAGCGCTCGCCGGCTGCGATGCCCGCCGGCTCGACGACGACGACGGAGTCGAACTCGAGACCGTGCGAGTCCGGCGCGGGCAGGACGATGAGAGGTGCCGCCAGCCCGGGTCCGGAGGCGTCCCTCGGGTCGACGGGATCGAGGCCGAGGGCCGCGAGCGCCTCGGTGACCGGGCCAGCCAACGCCACGGGGACGAGGACCGCCGTCTTGCCCTCCCCGGAGGCGGCGACCTCTGTGGCCGCGACCTCGGCCGTCCGCGCCGCGACGTCCCCGGGCGCGGCGGCGTAGACGGCGGGCACCCCTCCGGACCGGCGCACCGGTCGGGGAGGCCGGAGCGACGGCGCGGCCGCGGCGAGGACACCCGCGGCCACCTCCATGACCTCGGCCGGCGTGCGGTACGCGACGGTGAGCTCCGTCTGGCGCACGGGCCGTGTCGGGGCGAGATGGGCCGCGATCTCGTCCCAGCTGCCGGGCGCCCAGGGACCGGTGGCCTGCGCGAGGTCGCCCACGACCGTCATCGAGCCCGAGATCGACCGGCGTGCCAGCATCCGCAGCTGCATGGGCGAGAGGTCCTGGGCCTCGTCGACGACGATGTGCCCGAAGGACCGGACGTCGTCCTCGGCTCTCGGCTGGTGGCCGTTCGGGGTGGGCAGCGGGCTCAGGCTCAGCCCCTGGGGCCAGAACCCGCTCTCGTCGTGGACGGCCTCCGCCGCCCGGACGTCGGCGCGCTGGCGCTGCCGGGACCGGCGGGGACCGAGGATCGCCCTCGCCTCGTCCACCAACGCGGCGTCGGCGACGGTCCACGGCACCTCGTCGAGGGAACGGCTGCGCTGGCGGTGGAGCGACGCCATCTCGGCATCGTTGAGGATGCCCTTGCCGGCGGCCCGGAGCAGCGGCGGCGCCCCGAGCAGGTCGTGCAGGAGCTCGTGCGGCGACAGGCGCGGCCACATCCTGTCGAGCGCCTCGGTGACCGCGGGGACCCGACGGATCTGACGCTGGAGATCGGCGAGCTCGCCGTCCACGTCGCGGGTGTCGCGGCCGCCCCGGGTGTCCCGGGCACCGCGCCCGCCACCGGCGTCGCGGCCGTTGGCGCGGGAGGCAGGGTCCGCGCCGGACTCCGCGGATTCGCCGGCGGCGCGCCTGCGGGCGCGGTCGTACTGGCGCGCCAACCGCTCGAGGAGCTGGCGCTCGACGACACGGCGCCGTGCGTTGTGGGTGCCCTGGCGGCGGCGCGCGGACGCGACGATGGACTCGGACTCGGCGGGGCTGAGTCGCAGGGTGGTCGCTCCGAAGGCGGCCTCGAGGCCGGTCCGGAGGCGACGCTGGCGGGACCGCACGGCACGTTCGAGCACGAGGGCCATGCGATCGTCCCCCTTGAGCCGTGCCACCGCCGGCGTGTCCTCACCCCGGACGCGGACTTCGGGCACGAGCCCGGCGATCGTCGACAACGTCACCCCGGTCTCCCCGAGGGACGGGAGCACGCGCTCGATGTAGCGCAGGAAGAGCGGGTTGGGCCCGACGACGAGCACGCCCTGGCGTTCGAGCGGGAACCGGTGCGTGTACAGCAGGTAGGCGGCCCGGTGCAGCGCCACGGCGGTCTTCCCCGTGCCCGGCCCTCCCTGCACGACGAGGACGCCGGCCAGCGGGGAGCGGATGATCTCGTCCTGCTCCCGCTGGATGGTGGCGACGATGTCGCCCATCTGGCCCGTGCGCGCGCGGCCGAGCGCTGCGAGAAGTGCGCCCGGGCCGCCGAGCTCGATCCCGTCCTCGACGACATCGTGAGGTCCCTGGTCGTCGCCGGACAGCCGGTCCGCCGAGGACCCATTCCCGCCGGCCGGGCCGGCCGGCCCGGTCACGGCGGTCGGGCCGGGTGCCGCGGTCGCGACGGTCGCGGCGTTGCCGCCGGGAAGGCCGCCGTCGGCAGCGTGCGCAGGCAACGGACCGGTGAGCGGGTGGCCTTCTACGAAGAAGTACTCGTCTTCCACCCCGGTGACCGTGCGCCCGGACACCGCGAGGTGCCGGCGCCGGGCGAGTCCCTGCGGGTCGAGGCCCGTCGCGCGGTAGAAGGGCTCGGCGACCGGGGCGCGCCAGTCGACGACGAGCGGCTCATGGTCGGGCCCCCAGACGGCCAGTCGGCCGATGTGGAAGGACTCCCCCGCCGGGTGCTCGTCGTCGGGGACCCGGTCGATCCGGCCGAAGGTCAGCGCCTGGTCGCCGATGTCGAGTTGCGCCAGGCGCGCCATGCTCGTGCGCACGACGATGTCCCGCTCCGTGCGGGACTGGAACGTGCCCCCACGCCCGAGGTCCAGGACCGACTGGAGCATGCGGGTCGCGTCCTCCCGCATGCCCTCGAGCCCCTCGTATGCCGTGTCCAGGAACTGCTGCTCCTCCTGGATTTCCCGCTCCTGCGGCACTCAGCGTCCTCCCAGGCCCCCATCGGGCCGTGACGGCGAACGAAGGATTCTAGTGGCCCGCCGGGCGTTGTGACGTCGGGAACGGTCCGCCGGGCCGCCCGGCTGCGGCCGGGTGCGTTGTGGGGGTGACGGTGGACTGGGATGATTCGGCGGTGAGTGGGCTCGAGGACTCGCCCCTGGTCCGAGCCTGTCGCCGCAAACCGGTGCCACACACCCCGGTCTGGTTCATGCGCCAGGCCGGTCGCTCCCTCCCCGAGTACCGGGCGGCGCGTGGGACCGGAAGCGTCCTCGAGGCGATCGCCGACCCTGAGCTCGCGGCGGAGCTCACGCTCCAGCCGGTGCGCCGCTACGGCGTGGACGCCGCCATCCTCTTCTCGGACATCGTCGTTCCGGTCCATGCGATCGGCTTCGGGGTCGCCGTCGAGGGAGGGCGAGGGCCCGTCGTCGCGCACCCCTTCGCCTCGGCTGCCGACCTGCGCCGCCTCCGTCCCTTCACACCGGAGGAGGACGCGCCCTACGTCGGAGCGGCGGGGCGGCTCGTCGCCGCCGAGCTCGGGGACAGGGTGCCGCTCATCGGGTTCGCGGGCGCCCCCTTCACCGTGGCGAGCTACCTGGTCGAGGGCGGCCCGTCCCGCACGTTCGCCAAGGTGAAGACGCTCATGCACGCCGACCCAGCGCTCTTCGGCGAGCTCGTCGAGCGCCTGGCGGACATGGCGGCGGCGTTCCTCGCGGTCCAGGTCGGCGCGGGCGCCTCGGTCGTCCAGCTCTTCGACAGCTGGGCGGGCTGCCTGTCGCCCGACGAGTACGAACGATCGGTCCTGCCCGCCACGCGCCGCGTGCTCGATGCGGCGCACGAGCTCGGCGTTCCCACCATCCTCTTCGGCGTCGGAACGGGCGAGCTGCTCGAGTCGATGGCGGTGTCGGGGGCCGAGGTCGTGGGCGTCGACTGGCGCGTCCCGCTCGACCGGGCGCGACAGCGGATCGGACCGGATTGCGCCGTGCAGGGGAACCTCGACCCCGCGATCTGCCTCGCGCCGTGGGAGGTCGTGGCCGCCGCCACCCGTGACGTCCTCCGTCGCGCCGGCCCGGATCCCGGGCACGTCTTCAACCTCGGCCACGGCGTCCTGCCCGACACGGACCCGGGGATACTGTCGGCGGTCGTGGACCTCGTGCACGCCGAAGGTCGAGCGGGCGTCGCGTGACCGGCCTGGCTGGCGGGCCGGACGGGGCGGCTGGCAGTCGGCCCGACGCGGAGGGCGCCGACGGGGCTGCCCGTTCCGACCCCGTCGGCACGCGCGCCGCCCCGGGCCTCCCGAGCGGAGTCCTCGTGATGGCCCACGGCACCCCGGCGGGCCAGGACGAGCTCGCCGCCTTCTACACGAGGATCCGTCGCGGGAGACCGCCTTCGGAGGAGCAGCTCGCAGACCTGCGCGCACGCTACGACGCGATCGGCGGCACCTCGCCGCTGACCGAGCGCACCGCCGCGCAGGTCGCCGGGCTCGCAGCCGCCCTCGAGGCACGGTCTCCGGGGCGGTACCTGGTGCGCTTCGGGGCGAAGCACACGGCGCCCTTCATCGAGGACGCCGCGTTGGCCCTCGCCGAGGCGGGGGTCGACCGGGTGATCGGCCTCGTCCTGACCCCGCACCGGGCGTCGCTTGGCTCGGACGAGTACCTGGCGCGGGCGGCTGCGGCGCTCTCGGATGCGCCCGGCAACCCGGCCTTCGTCGGGGTGCATGAATGGTTCGGCACGCCCGGCTTCGCCGAGCTCATCGCCCGGCGGGTGCGCTCCGCCCTCCGCCGGTTGCCCCCCGGCCTCCCCCTTGCGCGCGCGACCGTGCTCTTCACGGCGCACTCGCTTCCCGTCAGGGTGATCGAAGCCGGCGACCCGTACGCCGCGCAGGTGGCCGCCTCCGCCGAGGCCGTGGCCGCGGCCGCCGGGCTGGCGGAGGACGGCGTCGGCTGGGACGTCGCGTGGCAGAGCGCCGGCAGGACGCCCGAGCCGTGGATCGGCCCGGACCTCCTCGAGGTGCTGCGACAACGTGGGGCCGACGCACCGGGCGGGGGGGTCGTCGTCTGTCCGATCGGTTTCGTCGCCGACCACCTCGAAGTGCTCTACGACGTCGACGTGGAGGCCCGGCATGTCGCAGAAGCCGTCGGGCTGCACTTCGCCCGCACCGAGTCCCTCAACGACGACCCGGCGTTCTCGGCGTTGCTCGCCGGGGTCGTGGAGGCGGCCGACGCCAGGACCGGAGCGCTCCATGGGTGATCTCCCCGTGGCGGACCGGCCGCGGGTCGCCGTCGTCGGGGGAGGCATCGCCGGTCTGGGCGCCGCGTGGGAGCTCACCGGGGGCGCTGCCGGCCCAGGGCCGGGGACCCCGTCGGTGGTCGTGCTCGAGGCCGACCGGCGATGCGGCGGCAAACTGGCGACGGCCGAGTTCTCCGGGGAGCCGGTCGACGTCGGCCCCGACGGCTTCCTCGGTCGGAGGCCGGAGGCCGAGGCCCTCTGCCGGGAGCTCGGACTCGGCGCGCGGCTGGTCCCCGTCGGCGCCTCGGGGGCAGCGGTCTGGGCCCGCGGCCGCCCGCGGCCCCTCCCCGACGGGCTCGCGCTCGGAATCCCGACGCGGGTGCTGCCCGTGGCCGGCTCCGGGATCCTTTCGCCATCCGGGACCGCGCGCCTGGCGCTCGACCTCGTGGCTCCGCGGCCGGACACCCGTGGACCACTCGGCGACCGTGCGATCGGGCCCCTCCTCGTGCACAAGCTCGGCCACCAGGTGGTCGAGCGCCTCGTCGACCCGATGCTCGGCGGCATCCATGCGGGAGGGCTGGGCGACGCGAGCGCAGCCGCCCTCCTGCCCGACCTTCTGACGGCCGCGCAGGGTCGCTCCAGTCTGATGCGGGCGCTCAGGAACGACGCACGGGCGCGCGACCACGAGTCGCACCACCGCCGGCGGGAGACCCGTCCGACCCCGCTGAGCTGGCTCCCGTGGCGCACGGGCGTCCGCCACGTCGAGGGGACCGACGAGGTCGACGCCGGATCGGACGGACGCCAACCGAGTGAGGAGGCCGCCGGCAACGCCGGCCCGCCGCTCTTCTGGGCGCTCGAGGGTGGCCTCGAGTCCCTCGCCACGGCCCTCGTCGCGCAGCTCGGGTCCCGCGGAGTCGTCGTTCGGACCTCCAGCCCGGTGAGCGCACTCGAGCGGCGGGGCGGCCGGTGGGTGCTCCGGAGCGCGACGGGCGGGGACGACGCCGAGGAGTTCGACGCGGTGATCCTCGCTCTTCCTGCGGGACCTGCTGCGGAGTTGCTCGTGCCGCACGACACCGACGCATCGGGGATGCTGCGGGCGACGGACTACGCGTCGGTCGCCGTCGTCACCCTCTCCTACGCGGACGACGACGTCCCCGACGATCTGTACGGCACCGGGCTGCTCGTCCCTCGAGAGACGGTGCTCCCGCGCGGCGCCACGGCCGTCGCCGACGCCGACGCCCGGGCACCGAGGCGTCGCCGGGAGACGTGCTTGGTGACGGCGTGCACCTACCTCTCGTGCAAGTGGCCGCACCTCGCCCGGCCGGGCGAGCGCCTCCTGCGAGCATCCGTCGGCCGCTACGGCGACGAGCGGTTCGCCGAGCTCTGCGACGACGACCTCGTCGACCGGGTGACCCTGGAGCTCGGCGCTCTCCTCGGGACGACGGGTGCGCCGCACGCGGCGTTGGTGACCCGCTGGCCGGAGGCGCTCCCGCAATACCGCGTGCACCATCTGCTTCGCGTCGGCGCGGTGGAGTCGGCGGTGAAGCGCCTCGGCGGCCTGGCCGTCGCGGGCGCGGCGTACCACGGCGTGGGCATCCCGGCCTGCGTCGCGAGCGGCCGGCGCGCGGCGCGAGACGTGCTCGCCCAGCTCGAGGGGGTCGGCCAGCGTGCGCCTGCCTGAACGGAGGACCGTGGCACGATAGGTGGCCGTGTTGCCGCGCCCGGGCCGCGTGGTGGCTCCGTCGCTTCTCGCCGGCCTCCTCGTCGCCGGGTCCCTGCCGCCGATCGGCTGGTGGCCGCTCGGGTTCGCCGGAGCGGCGCTCCTCTACTGGCGCCTCGGCGGCCTGGCGCTCCCGTGGCGGATCATGGCCGGATTCGCCGCAGGCCTGGGCTGGTTCGTCCCCGGCCTGTGGTGGGCGGGCGCCTTCAACTGGTACGGCGCGGTCGTCCTCGTCCTCGCGGAATCGTTGTTCCCCGCGGCCGCCGCCGCACTCGTCCCCGCCCGGCGCTGGCGGATACCGGCCTTCGCGGGGGCCTTCACGCTCCTCGAAGCGGCTCGGAGCGCATGGCCGTTCGGCGGCCTGCCGGTCGCCGGGGCCGCCCTGGGGCAGGCGGGCGGCCCGCTGCTGCCCGCGGCGCGCCTCGGTGGGCCGCTCCTCCTCGCAGCGCTCGTCTTCCTCGGCGGCGCGGGGCTCGCCACGCTCGGCGCGCTCGCGGCGCGCGTCCCGGGTGCGGACGGGTCCCGGGGTTCACTCCGCCGGGCCGCCGCGGGAGGCGCCTCGGTCGCGATCGTCGCGGCCGTGGCGGTCGCAGGTGTCCTCGCGCCCGACGGCGGGCGATCGAGCGGGCGCGTCGAGGTCGCGCTCGTCCAGGGTGGGGGCCGGCGGGGCACGTCGGCGACGGAGGTGCCGGCGGCGGACGTCTTCGAGGCGCAGGTGGCCGCGAGCAGGGGGCTCGACCGCCGCAACGGGTCCCGACGGTTCCTCGTCGTCTGGCCCGAGGACGTGGTGAAGGTCGGCGCGAGGCTCGCCGGGACCGCGCCGGCCGCCTACCTGTCGTCGCTCGCCCGCCGGCTGCACGCGACGGTGGTCGCCGGGGTGACCGAGACGGTCTCTTCGAGGCGGTTCCGCAACGAGGCCGTGGTGTGGGGGCCGGGCGGGCGGGTGGTCGGCGACTACGAGAAGGTGCGCCGCGTCCCCTTCGGCGAGTACGTGCCCGCCCGCGCCTTCTTCTCTCACCTCGCCGACCTCTCGGCCGTGCCACTGGACGCGATCGCGGGTCACGGGACCGGCGAGCTCGACACCCCTGCGGCACCGATCGGGCTCATGGTCTCCTACGAGGTGTTCTTCGCCGACCGCGGCCGCTCCGCCGTGCGCGCCGGGGCGGAGCTGCTCGTCGTCCCGACCAACACCTCTTCGTACGCGACGACCCAGGTTCCCGCCATGGAGGTCGCCGCGGACCGCATCCAGGCCGTCTCGGAAGGCCGCGACCTCGTGCAGGCCTCGCCGACGGGGTACTCGAGCGTGGTGGACGCGGCGGGAGCGGTCCTCGAGCGCTCGACGCTGGGCGCTCGCCAGGTCCTCCGTGCGACGGTGTCGCTCCGTCGCGGCGACACCGTCTACGAGAGGTTCGGCGACGCGCCGGTGCTCGTGGCGTCCGGTGCCGCACTCGTGGCGGCCCTCGTCGTCGCCGGGCGCCGCCGACGTCGCGGGCCGCGCCCAGACACCCCCCGGAACACGGCGGGCCCGGAGGGAGGGAGCCGAGGGGTGGAGGCCGCCGCCGCGTCCCCCGGTGCGCGGTGCCCGGCCGCCGTCAAGGGCCCCGTCGGGTGAGGAGCACCCGGACCCGAGGATCCTGGGGGTGCGACCTCGCCGTCAGGGCAGGAACAGCAGCGTCGCGTGGTGGGCGAAGCTCGTGAGCGGCGCCGGCCAGAAGCCGAAGACGACGGTGACGCCGAGGCAGAGCGCGACCGCGGCGGCCGTGAGCACGGGTACCCGGACGGTGCCGGCTGACACGACGGACGTGACATCGACCGCCGGTGTGCCCTGCGCGTCGACGACCACCCGCTCACGGCCGGTCCCCGCGCCGAGTGGCTCGACGCCGAGCGCTCCGTCATCCTCGGCTCCGACGAGGGCCAGCGTGAGCGGGTCGGTGTCGAGGAGCAGCGACGCGTTCAGGCGGCTGATCCCGGCGACGTTGCGCTGCGTGCCTGTCCAGACCGGACGCGCCGGCGCGACCTGTGGGGCCCGGACGTCGTCCACGGGCTCGGGGTGCGTCTCGGCCATTGTGCGCTCGAGGTCCGCGCCCGCCGCCGGCCCGGCCGCGCCCGCGTAGAGGGGTACGAGGGCTTCGGCCGGTGGCTCGACGCCCGGGACGGCGGCCGGCGCGGGGAGCGGCGTGTACATGAGGACCGCGAGCCGCAGGTAGAAGAAGGCGGCGATCGCGGCGGAGACCATGGCGATCACGGCGAGCGGCACGGCGTGGTCGACCGACGCCAGCACGACTTGGAGCTTCGCCCACAGCCCGGTCGTGAACGGCGCGCCGGCCTGGGCGAGCAGCAGGACCGCGAAGGAGACCGCGAGGAGTGGCTGGCGGCCCGCCAGGCCGCGGTACGAGGCGAGGTCGTGCGCCGCGTCGCCACGCCGCCCGAGGACCGTCACGACCGCGAAGCTCCCGATCACCATGAACGTGTACGCGAAGAGGTAGTAGAGCGACGCGCTGACCCCGCGCGCGGTCGCGGCCTCGAGGCCGAGGAGGACGAACCCGGCGTGGTTGATCGAGGAGTACGCGAGCATCCGCTTCACGTCGCGCTGGACGACGGCGAGCCCGGCACCGACGAGGAGCGTCACCACGGCGAGCGTGTAGACCACCGGCTGCCAGTCGTTCCCGAAGGAGCCGAACGAGGAGACGAAGACCCGGAGGAACGCGGCGAACGCACCGGCCTTGGAGACGGCGGCCATGAACCCGGTCACGGGCGACGGCGCGCCCTGGTAGACGTCGGGCGTCCACATGTGGAACGGCACCGCGGCGACCTTGAAGGCGAAGCCCACGATGAGGAGCGTCATGCCGGCGAGCATCAGGCCGTCCGACGCGAGCACGTGTCTCGAGAGGAAGGAAGCCACGTGGGCGAGGTTCGACGACCCGGTCGCGCCGTAGACGAGCGCGATCCCGTACACGAAGATCGCCGAGGAGACTGAGCCGAGCACGAAGTACTTGAGGGCCGCCTCGCCCGACGCGGCCCGCCGCGGGTTGAAGGCCGCGAGGACGTAGAGGGCGATCGAGAGGATCTCGAGACCGAGGAAGATGACGATCAAGTCGTTGGCGGAGCCCATGATCATCGCCCCGCTCGCCGAGACCATCGCCAGCACGTGCAGCTCCGGCCCCTCGACGCGCTCCCGCCTGAGGTAGCCGTCGGCGACGAGCGCCGTGAGGAACATCGCGCAGGAGACGAGCACGTTGATGAGGGCGCTGAAGCCGTCCACCACGACGGCGTGGTCGACCGTCACGAACGGGTGCGCGGACGTGACGTCGGCCCACTGCCACAGCGAGGACCCGAGCGCCCCCAACGAGATCGCGAGCGTCACGACCGTGGCGAGCCGCGCTCGGACCGGCCGCGCCACGAGCGATCCTCCGGCGAGCAGGAGCACCGCCCCGCCGAGCATCACGATCTCCGGCAGGATCCCCAGGTACCGGATGTGCGGCGTCGCGAACCTCGCCGCGGCAGCGACGTGGTGGAGGTGTTCGCGGCGCGCGAGGTGCGAGAGGTGTTCGAGGTGCGAGAGGAGTCGGGCCTGCGAGGCGAGTGAGGTCGCGACGCGCTCGTGGGAGAGCGAGCGCGCGATGCCGGCTGGGTGGCCGGCGTTCACGGTCGCGCTCCTCGGTGTGCGGAGGAGGCGGCGCCGGCCGCCCCCCGGGTGGCGACCGGCGGCTGGTGGATGTGCGCCGCGGAGTCCACCTGGGCGACGAGGCTGTTCACCGTGGGGGTGATCCGGTCGAGGACCGGCTTCGGGTACACCCCGAGGAAGACGATCACGATGATGAGCGGCGCGATCACGATCCGCTCCCCCCAGCTCAAGTCCCGCGTCCGCGAATTGGCGAGGTCGACCTTGCCGTGGAAGACCTGCTGGTACGCCCACAACAGGTAGAGCGCCGCGAACACGACCCCGGCCGTCGCGACGACGGCCCACCAGCGGTGGGTGAGGAACGTGCCCGACAGCACCAGGAACTCGCTCACGAAGCCGTTCAGGCCCGGAAGCCCGATCGACGCCAGCATCGCCACGGTGAAGACCCCGGCGAACACGGGCGCCGGTGCCTGCAGCCCCCGGAGCTCGTTCACCTGCCACGTCCGTCGCCGTTCGTAGATCCAGCCGATGAGCAGGAACAGCGCGGCCGTGATGAGACCGTGGTTCAGCATGAGCAGCACGCCGCCCGTGAGACCCTGGATCGTGAAGGCGAAGATGCCGAGCGCCACGAAGCCGAGCTGCGCGAGCGACGAATAGGTCACGACGCGCTTCATGTCGCGTTGCGCGCAGGCGACGATCGCGCCGTAGAGGATCCCGATCACCGCGAGCGTGAGAAGGAGGGGCGCCAGGTCGACCGACGCCCGGGGGAACAGTCGCAGGTCGAACTGGAGGATCCCGTAGGTTCCGAGCTTGGCGAGGACGGCGGAGAGGACCATCGACCCGCCCGTCGGCGCCTCCGTGTACGCGTCGGGCGACCAGGTGTGGAACGGGAAGAGCGGCGCCTTCACCGCGAACGCGGCAGTGAACGCGAGGAACAGGAGAATGCCGGTGGTGCCCGACAGGTGGGTGTGGACGAGCACCGGGAGCGAGAACGTGAGCACGCCGGTCTGGTGCTCGTGCAGGAAGGCGACGACGAGGATCCCGACGAGCAGGAAGGCGGAGCCCAGGAACGTGTAGACGAAGAACTTCACGGCGGCGTACGCGCGGCGGGCGAAGCCCCATCCGCTGATGATGAAGTACGACGGAACGAGCGTCAGCTCGAAGAAGAAGAAGAACAGGATGAGATCCAGCGAGACGAAGCTGCCGAGGCAGGCGCACTCGAGGAGGAGCATCCACGCCACGAACGCCGGCGCGTCGGACCTCGTCCGGGCACCCGCGAGCACGATCGGGAAGAGCACCGCGGAGAGCAGCACGAGGAAGATGGAGATCCCGTCGACGCCGACCTCCCAGCGCACGCCCGTCCCGGTGGCCCACGGATGGCTCGAGACGAACTGGAAGCCGCCGGTCGCGGTCGAGAAGGCAACCGCGACGGCGAGGGCGACGCCGAGCGTGGCGAGCGCGACGGCGATGCCCAGCCATTCGACCACCTCCCTGCGCACGGCGCGCAGCGCCCCGAGCAGCGCGACGGCGGCCGAGCCCCCCGCCGGCAGGAGAACGAGGACGGTCAGGTACGGGAAGGCGTGCTGCGACGCCACGGTCACCACGTCCTCGACAGCATGAAGGCGAGGATCGCCGCCAGGCCGAATGCGATCCCGAGCAGGTAGTTGCGCACGTATCCGGTCTGCACGCGCCGGATGCCGCGTGCGGTGGAGCGTACGAGCGTGCCGATCCCGTTCACCGCGCCGTCGATGACGCGGGCGTCCACGACGACCGCGCACGCCCGCGCGAACGCCTGCCCGGGCCTGCCGATGACCAGGTCGTAGAAGTTGTCCCAGTACCAGACGCGCTGGAGGAACATCGGCTCGAGCGCCGGCCGGTCCGTGGTCCGTCGCCACAGCCGCCACGCGACGTACAGGGCGGCGACGGCCACGACCGCGTCCGCGACGGCCAGCGCGACCTGTCCGCCGGTGCTCAGACCGGCGACGAAGAGGCGGTGGCCGAAGACGGGGCGGAGCCACTCGTCGAGGGTGCCCACGTGGACCCACGGCAGGTTCACGGCGCCGGCGAAGACGGAGAAGAAGGCGAGCACGACGAGCGGGGCGCGCATCACCCAGGGGGCCTCGTGCGGGGTGCGGTGCGGGGGCCGGCCGTCGGGGGCCGGCTCCCGCCAGCGCTCGCGGCCGGTGAAGGTGAGGAAGAAGATCCGGCTCATGTAGTAGGCCGTGAAGAACGCGGTGAGCAGCCCGAGCGCGTAGAGGGGGAGCGTCCGCGCGTAGACGTTCGTGAGCACGTCACCCTTCGCCCAGAAACCCGAGAAGGGGGGCACCGCGGCGATCGCCAACCACGCGCAGAGGAACGTCACGTACGTCCACGGCATGAAGCGGCGGAGACCGCCCATGCGTTTCATGTCCTGTTCGTCGTCGAGGCCGTGGATGACCGACCCGGCCCCGAGGAACAGGAGGCCCTTGTAGAAGGCGTGGGTGACCATGAGGAAGATGGCCGCCACGTAGGAGCCGGTCCCGACGGCCAGGACCATGTAGCCGATCTGCGACACCGTCGAGAAGGCGAGCCCCCGCTTGATGTCCTGCTGCGCGCAGGCGATCGTCGCGGCGACGAAGGCGGTCACGCCGCCGATGGCCGCGATGACCCATCGCGCGTCCGGGGTGAGGGAGAGCAGCGGGTTCACCCGGCACATGAGGTACACGCCCGCGGTCACCATCGTCGCCGCGTGGATGAGCGCCGAGACGGGCGTCGGGCCCTCCATCGCGTCGGGAAGCCAGTTGAAGAGCGGGATCTGGGCGGACTTGCCGGTCGCGGCGAGGAACAGGAGGAGGACGGCGGCAACCACGGCTCCCCCGCCGACGAGGTGGTTCCGGTGCGCGAAGACCGACAGGTACGTGAGCGTCCCGGTCTTCGAGAAGATGAGGAACATCGCGAGCAGGAACCCCACGTCGCCGATGCGGTTGTAGATGAACGCCTTCTTCCCTGCCGAGGCGGCCGTGTCGCGGAAGAACCAGAAGGAGACCAGCCAATACGAACAGAGACCGACCCCCTCCCACCCGACGAAGGTCACGAGGAGGTTGTCCGCCAACACGAGGACGAGCATCGAGAAGACGAATGCGTTCATGTAGACGAAGAACTTCGTGAAGTCCCGGTCGCCCTTCATGTAGCCGATCGAGTACAGGTGGATGAGCATGCTCACGCCCGTGACGAACATGACCATCGTCATCGACAGGGGGTCGAGCAGGATCGCCACCTTCACGTGCAGGCCGCCGACGGTGATCCATGTGAAGAACGAGTGACCCGACGCGGCCGTGCCGGCAGCGCCAGCGGCTGAGGCGCCCGCGCCGCACGAGTCCGAGCAGGTGAGGACCTGCGAGCCCGAGGGCCGACCGGCGAGACCGGCGAGCGTCACGCAGGCGGCGACGAAGGACCCGGCGACCGACGCGGTCCCGATCCTGCCGGCGACGGGTTCGCCGAGCCGGCGCCCGACGGCGAGGAGGACCACGAATCCGACGAGGGGGAACAGGGGGACGAGGAAGACGGCGTGCAGCACGGTTCAGCCCCGCATCTCGTGCAGGTCGTCGGCGGTCGTGTTCGCCCGGCGCCGGAAGATGGCGACGACGATCCCGAGCCCCACGACCACCTCCGCCGCCGCCACGACGAGGACGAAGAATACGAGCGACTGCCCCCCGATGTCGCCGAGGACGCGCGAGAACGTGACGAAGCTCAGGTTGGCCGCGTTCAGCATCAGCTCGATGCACATGAACATCACGAGCACGTTGCGGCGCACCAGCACCCCGATCCCGCCGAGCGCGAAGAGGACGGCCGCGAGGGCCAGGTACCAGGCCGGGCCGATGCTCATGGCCCCACCCCGCTCGGCTCGTGGACTTTGCCCGTCGGTGTCGGCGAGCCCCGCCCGGTCGTCGCGGCCCCAGCCCCCGGGCCGGCACCCGTTCCAGCCGTCACCTTCGGGGCGTCGCTCGCCGCCGGGGCGCCGGGACCGCCGACGTCCCGCCCCGCCGAGGACGCGACGAGGGGTTCGGGCGCGTCGTGGGCGCGCGACGGGCGCCGCGCGAGGACGACGGCTCCGACGACCGCGATGACGAGCAGGCCGGCGGTGATCTCGAAGGCCCACAGGTAGGTCGTGAAGATGGACTTGCCGAGGAGGAAGGTGTCGGTGTGGTGGCCGGCGCCCGTCGAGCCGGCCACCTTGTGCGCACCGGTGACCCAGTTCGCCGCCGCGGCGAGGGCGAGGACGCCCGCCAGCGAGAAGGCCACGAAGAGGAGGGCGAGCGGCCGCTGTCCTTTGAGCGGCTCGGTCGCGATGTTCTCCCGGCGGTCGACCCCGAGGAACATGATGACGAAGAGGAAGAGGACGACGATCGCCCCCGCGTAGACGATGACCTGGACCGCGGCGAGGAAGTAGGCGTGCTGCTCGATGAAGAGCACGGCGACGCCGAAGAGCGTGCCGACGAGGGAGAGCGCCGCGTGCACGGCATGGCGGGACGTGATCACGCCCACGGCGCCGGACAGCACGACGATGGCGCAGAGGACGAAGGTGATGACGTCGGGAACGGTCGCGGCGAGAAGCGTGGCGGCCGGGCCGGTGAGGCTCACCGAGAACCTCCGCGTCTCGGCGGGCGGACCTTGGCGCGGGCGTCCCTCAGGTCGCGGAACCGCTCGCGCGCCCGCTCGATCTTGCGGCGGTTGCGCTCGGCGGAGAGCTGCGCCCGCCACAGGCGGCCGCGCATGCCGCGGTGCTCGACGGGGATGTCCTCGTCGAGGAGGTGCGACTCGAGGACCTCGCGCAGGGGGAGCGACCCCGTGGCCTCGTCGTCACGCCGGCCCGACTGGCCGCCCTCGGGCTGTCGGACGCCGTAGCCGAGCTCCCCCGACCACTGCACCTCGCCTTCGTAGGCGGCGCTCCCGTTGGGCGACGTCGCGCGCATCCAGCCGGACGTGTGACGGTCGTCACCCGTCCGCCAGTCCTCCCAGGGGAGCTGCTTCGGCGTTCCGTCGTCACCGACCAGCAGCTCGTTCTTCGTGTAGATCGCGTCGGCACGGTTCGTGAACGAGAACTCGAACAGCTTGGTCTCGGTGATCGCCTCGGTCGGACACGCCTCCACGCAGAGATCGCAGTGGATGCAGCGCAGGTAGTTGATCTCGTAGACGTAGCCGTAGCGCTCGCCCGGCGACACCGGGTGGTCCGGTGGGTTGTCGAGGCCGCGGACGTAGATGCAGTCCGCCGGGCAGACTCCCGCGCACAACTCGCAGCCGATGCACTTCTCCATCCCGTCCTCGTACCGGTTGAGAACGTGACGGCCGTGCTGGCGTGGCTGCTTCGGCTGTTTCTCCTCGGGGTACTGGCGCGTGACGCGCGGGCGGGTGAGGTGCTCGAAGGTGAGCTTGAAGCCGCCGAAGAACTTCAGCTCCTCCCGGATGTCGGACAGCACGCCCACTCAGCCGCTCCCCTCACCCTCGCCCTGATGGGCCGTGTCGCCGCTCCCTGTTCCCCGCGTCGGTGTCCCGCCGGGAGCCGCGGCGCGCCCCGCGTCGGCGCCGGGGCCGGCCACGGCGGGCACAGCCGCCACGAGCGTGGGGCGCGTCACCCGGGCACCGACGGGCGCGAGCAGCGGGTGCTCCTCGCTCCTCGACCTTCCGATCGTGAAGGCACGCACGATCAGCCCGGTCACCGCGAGCGCGGCCACGATGATGCCGGCACCCCACCACCCGTCGACGAGGAAGCCCGCGACCGCGAGCAGCCACCCGAGGCTGAGGGGGATGAGGTACTTCCACCCGAGCGTCATGAGCTGGTCGTAGCGGAGCCTCGGCAGGGCCGCACGGAGCCACACGTAGAGAAAGAGGAAGAGGAACACCTTGCCGAGGAACCAGACGGACGGGAACCAGATGTCGAAGCTCGCGATGTGGGGCACCGGGCCGTCGGGGCCGCCCAAGAAGAGGGTCACGACGACGGCCGACATCGTGATCACGTTCATGAACTCGGCGAGGAAGAACAGCGCGAAGCGGATCGACGAGTACTCGGTGTGGAAACCACCCACCAGTTCCTGCTCAGCTTCGGTGAGGTCGAACGGGGGCCTCGTGAGCTCGGCCGTGATCGCGACGAGGAAGAGCGCGAAGGGCACGATCCCGAGCCGGATGAGGTTCCAGTCCCAGAACGCGCTCGCCTGCGACTGGACGATGGCGCGGGTCGAGAGCGAGCCGGTCACGATGACGACGGTGACCACGCTGATCCCGAGCGCCGCCTCGTAGGAGACCATCTGCGCCGACGCGCGCACCGAGCCGAGGAGCGGGTACTTCGACCCGGACGACCATCCGGCGAGCATCACGCCGTAGACCGCGATCGACGACATCGCGAGGACGACGAGGATCCCGATGGTCGGGTCGGCCACCTGGAGCTCGAAGCGGTGGCCGGCGATCGAGATGATCCCGCCCACCGGGACGACCGTGAAGATGAGGAGCGCCGGGACGAGCGACAGGTACGGCGCGAGCTTGAAGACCACCCGGTCGGCGTGGGCGGGGAGGAGGTCCTCTTTGAAGAAGAGCTTCGTCCCGTCCGCGAGGGTCTGCAGGAGTCCCCACGGGCCGGCCCGGTTCGGTCCGATCCGGCTCTGCATGTCCGAGATGAGCTTCCGCTCGAACCAGATCATGAGCATCACCGAAACGAGCAGCACCGCAAAGGCGACGAGGACCTTGATGACCACGACGACCCAGACGAACCAGCCGACGCCGTGGAAGTAGAGGGGGTCGCCGTGGGTGGTGAGCGCACCGGCGAACGGCAGCAGGGTCGCGGCCCGGGTCACGGGGCGGACTCCAGCCGGACCTCGGCGAGGACGTCGGCCGCGTCGATGAGGACCGCGGCCGCGTTGCGCGCTCCGCCGCCCTCGAGGTTGAAGTCGACGACGAGCACGCCGCGCGGCACGTCCCCGTCGGCCGCGCACGGGAGCGCGACCGAGCCCCGTGCGGCCCGCACGACGACGCGGTCGCCGTCGTGCGCTCCGATCGTGTCGAGGTCGAGCGGATGGGCGCGCACCCGTGCCTCTGGGACGAGCGGCACGAGCGACGGCGAGTGGGCGAGGGCGTTGCCACCGTCGTAGAGCCGGCGCGGGCAGGCGAGGCGAAGCGAGTAGCGGTCCGCAGGAGGGATGTGCGGCGGGGGGAGCGTGGAGACGACTTCCGCGAGTCCGTCTCCCGGCGACGGGCGCCGGACCGGTCCCCCGTCGCCGGCCGTGGTGAGGCTCGGAGGGCCGGCTGTGCCGGGGGGCTCCGCGAGCCCGACCCTCGGCGGTGCACCCTGGCGTTCGACCGACTCGACCCCGGGCGTGGCCATCGGGTCGACCGGGAGCACCGAGGACGCTTCCCAGCCTGCGTCGCCGTGCGGCGCGTAGGGGGCGAGAAGCCCGTCGTGCGCCTGGGCGGTCTCGAGCGCGGACTCCGACATCCCGGAGAAGACCGGTGCGACGCGCTCGATCTCCCGCCAGACCTCTTCGGTCGAGGCGAAGCCCAGGTCGCGGCCGAGTTCGACCGCGAGCTCGGCCGCGATCATCCAGTCGGGCCACGCCACGCCGGGCGGGACCAGCTTCTGGCCGAGCCTGCTGACCCTGCCTTCGATGTTCGTGCTCGTGCCGGGGCGCTCGTGCTCGACGGCAACCGGGAGCACCACGTCCGCCTGCTCGACCGTCGGTCCCGGGTGGCCGGTGACCACGACGACGAGGTCGGCCGCCTCGAGCGCGTCGCGTGCGAGATCGACGTCGGGAAAGTCGCCCAGCACGTCCGCGCCGACGAGGAGGAGCGCTCGGACACCGCCTTGAGCGGCGGCGCGCAGGGCCGCCGCCGTCCCGAGGCCCGGTCGCTCGGGGACGTCGCCCCACGCAGCGGTGAACCAGTCGCGCCCGGCATCGAGGGAAACGCGTCCTGGGAGCAGCCCCGGCGCCACGCCGAGCTCGAGCGAACCGAGCACGTTGCCGCGCCGGAGGGCCGGCAGGAACCGCGCACCCGGGAGGTTCCGGGCGAGGACACGCGCGGCGTGGGCGATGACGAGCTCGTGCTCGGACAACGACGGGCGGCCCAGGACCACGACGACGCCGTCGCCCGCGCCTGGTCCGTCGGACCGGTCATCTTGTCCGCCTGCTCCGCCCGCTGGTCCGCCCGCGTGTCTCTTGGCTCCCAGGAGCGCCCGGGCGCGGGCGATCTCTTCGGGCGCGGCACTCGGCCCGTGCGGATGCGCGGGCAGCGTGCCGGGACCGTCGGCGACCAGGGCCTCGACGAGCGACGGCAGGTCGCCGGGCCGCGGCCGCAACGACACGTCAGCCAGGTCGGTGACCGAGGTCCGGACCGGGGAGATCTCGACGAGCGCCGTCCGTCCGGAGGTGACCGCCTCGCGCAGGCGGAGGAAGAGGACCGGCAGCTCCTCCCGGATGTCGCCGCTCAGGAGCACGACCGCCCGCGCCCGGCACGCCTCGTCGATGGTCGCGCGGGGAAGGGAGAGGACGAGCTCGGCCGGGAGCCCGTCGCCGAGCTGGGCGTCGACCGAGTCCGTCCCGATCGCCGATTTCGCGAGCTTCGACCAGGCGTACGCACCTTCGTTCGTGCACCGGGCACCGCCGATCATCGCGATCGCGCCCGGCCCCGACTCGTCCCGGATCCGGGCGATGCCCTCGGCGGTCGCGGCCAGGGCCTCTCCCCAGCTCACCGCCACGAGCTCGTCGTCCTTTCGGAGCATGGGCTCGGCGATGCGGCCGCTTCGAACCTCGCGCGACTCGGCGACCTCGCCCATGAACTGCCCGCGGGTCGCCTGGAGCGAGCCGATCTGGGCCGCGGTGGCCGGGACGACGTCGACCGCCTCGTCTGCGACGGGCGCCGGTTGCGCCTCACCTGCGATCTCGTCGCCGTTCACCGACTCGAAGACGAAGCGCCCCTTGTCGCAGAGCCACCCCTGGTTCACCGGGTCGGCGTCGATGCCGAGGAGGCGGGTCAGCCGGTTCGTCGACGACTGCACGGCGGCCCGACACCCGAACGCGCACGTGGTGCACGTCGACTCCACCTGGTCGAGGTCCCAGGGCCGGGCCGTGAACCGGTACGGCGTCGCGGTGAGGGCGCCGACCGGGCAGATCTGCACCGTGTTGCCCGAGAAGTACGAGGTGAACGGGCGCTCGGGGAACGTGGCCACCTCGACGCGCTCGCCGCGCCCGGCGAAGTCGATCTGCGCCTCTCCGGCGATCTCCTCGGCGAAGCGCGTGCAGCGCGCGCACTGGATGCAGCGCTCGCGGTCCAAGAGCACGAGGTCGGAGATCGCGATCGGTTTTTCGAAGTGGCGCTTCTCTTCGACGAAGCGGCTCTCGCCCGGCCCGTACGCGAGCGTCTGGTCCTGGAGCGGGCACTCGCCTCCCTTGTCGCAGACGGGACAGTCGAGCGGGTGGTTGACGAGGAGGAACTCGAGGACGCCGTCCTGCGCCTTTTTCACCTTGGGCGAGCAGGTGACGACCTCCATCCCCTCGTTCACCGAGACGAAGCAGGCCGGCTGGAGCGTCGCGCCGCGGGGTCCGCTCACCTCCACGAGGCACATCCGGCACATACCGACCGGCTTCATCCGCGGGTGGTAGCAGAAGCGGGGGATGTAGGTGCCGGCGCGCTCCGCCGCGCTGATGATCACCTCGCCCGGACGGGCCGTCGCCGGGCGGCCGTCGAGCGTGAAGGGGACCGTGCCCGGCACCGGCGTGCCCGGATCAGGCAACGGGACACCCCCCTTCCTTCACGTGCACCAGGAACTCGTCCCGGAACATGGCGATGGCCGAGTGGATGGACGACGGAATGGACGGCCCGAGCACGCAGATGGTCGTCTGTTGCGGCGGCCACTGCAAACCGGGAGCGATGTTGTCGCTCACGTCGAGGAGCAGTTCGAGGTCGTCCTCCCGGCCCCCGCCGAACTCGATCCGGCGCAGGACGCGCTCGAGCCAGCCCGCACCCTCCCGGCACGGCGTGCACTGCCCGCACGACTCACGCGCGAAGAACTTCGTGATCCGCCATGCGGCGCGCACCGCGCAGGTCGAGCTGTCCATGACCGTGATCGCGCCTGAGCCGAGCATCGACCCGGCGTTCCCGACCTCGTCCTGCCCGAGCGGAAGGTCGAGGTGCTCGGGCCCGAACCACGGCGCCGAGACGCCACCGGGGATGAACGCCTTCACGGCGCGCCCACCGCTCACGCCGCCGCCGTACACGGGCGCGTAGACGAGGTCACGGAAGGTCGTCTTCACCATCTCGACTTCGTAGGTGCCCGGGCGCTTCACGTGGCCGGCCAGCGCGAACAGCCGGGTGCCCGCCGAACGTCCGCCACCGAGCTCTGCGAACGCCTTGCCGCCGTGGAGCACGATCCACGGGAGGTTCGACATGGTCTCGACGTTGTTGACGACGGTCGGTTGCCCGTAGAGGCCGATGGCTGCGGGGAAGAACGGCGGCTTGATACGGGGGAAGCCGCGCTTGCCCTCGAGCGACTCGAGGAGCGCGGTCTCCTCGCCGCAGATGTAGGCGCCCGCGCCGGGATGGACGACGACGTCGACCGAGAAGCCCGAACCGAAGATGTCGGCGCCGACGGCGCCGTGGTCGTACGCCTCGTTGAGCGCGCTCGTGAGGCGCTCGAGCCCGAGCGCGAATTCGCCCCGCACGTAGATGAAGGCCTGGGTCACCTGTAGCGCGTACGCCGCGATGAGGACCCCCTCGAGCAGCTGGTGCGGGTCGCGCTCGATGAGGAGGTGGTCCTTGAACGTCGCCGGCTCGCTCTCGTCGCCGTTGATCACGAGGTACGTGACGGGGTCCTTGCGCAGCATCGACCACTTGCGTCCGGCCGGGAACCCCGCACCGCCGCGGCCGAGCAGGCTCGCCGCGTCGACCTCCGCCGCGACGGCCTCCGGCGTCATGCCGAGGGCCTTGCGCAGGCCTTCGTAGCCGCCCGTCGCGAGGTACCGCCCGATCGTGTACGAGTCGTCGAAGCGGAGCCGGGACGTGACGATCCTCGGCGCATCGGTGACCGCCATCAGCCCTGGGCCTTCCCGCCGGGTGCCGCCTGGTTGTCCGCCGCGCGAGCCTGAGCAGCCTCCGCGCGGGCTGCGCGTGCCTCGGCGGCTGCGGCGCGTTCGCGCGCCACCTGCTCGGTGGCGACCCGGAGCCGGCCGTTGCGCCGGACGCGGACGAGCGTGCCGTGCGGAGGGATCTCGTCGTCGCGCCGGCCACCGCGCAGCTCGTCGAGGAGACGGTCGAAGGCACCGGCGTCGAGGCCGCCCACGTAGCGGTGGTTCACGGTGACACACGGCGTCCGGTCGCAGTCGGCGAGGCACTCCGCCTCCTCGAGCGTGAAGAGCCCGTCGGCGGTCGTCCCCCCCGGACGCACGCCGAGGCGCGACTCGGCGTGCTCGAGCAGCGCGTCGGCCCCGCCGAGCAGGCACGCGATGTTCGTGCAGATCGACACGAGGTAGCGGCCGACCGGTTCGGTGTGCAGCATGTCGTAGAACGTGGCGGTCCCCCGCACCTCCGCGGGCGTGATGCCGAGCAGATCCGCGATCTCGTCCATCGCCTCGGGGCGCAGCCACCCGTCCTGTTCCTGCGCGAGGTGGCAGAGCGGGATGAGCGCGGAGCGGGGCTCGGGGTAGAGGGACACGAGCTCGCGCGCGCGCTCGGCGGTCGCCGGGCCGAAGTGGCTCAACGGTCCACCTCCCCCATGATGGGGTCCACCGAGGACAAGGTGGCGATCGCGTCGGCGATGAGCCCGCCGCGGAGCATCGTCGGCACGGCCTGCAGGTTGACGAAGCTCGGGCCGCGGATGTGCATCCGGTAGGGCTTGGCCGTCCCGTCGGAGACCATGTAGCAGCCGATCTCGCCGCGTGGCGACTCGATGGCGGCGTACACCTCGCCCTCAGGGACGCGGAAGCCCTCGGTGAAGATCTTGAAGTGGTGGATGAGGGCTTCCATCGACTCGTCGATGCGGGCACGCGGAGGTGGCGTCACCTTGCGGTCCTGGACCCGGTAGTCCCCCGGCGGCATCCGTTCCACGATCTCGCGTACGAGGCCGATCGACTCCCGGATCTCGTTGAGCCGGATGGCGTAGCGGTCGAAGTTGTCGCCGTAGGTGCCCACGATCACGTCGAAATCGAGCTTCGCGTATGTGAGGTACGGCATCGACCGTCGCAGGTCCCAGGGGACGCCCGTCGAACGCAGGATGGGTCCCGTCAGCGAGAGCGCGATCGCTTCTTCGGCCGTGATGCTGCCGACGCCCTCCATGCGCTCGCGGAAGATCGGCTGGCCCGTGAGCAGCTCGTCGTACTCGTAGGTCCGTCGGAGGACCGTGTCGCAGATGACCTCGATGTCGTCCTCCCATCCGTCGGGAAGGTCGGCCGCGACGCCGCCCGGGCGGATGTAGTTGTGGTTCATTCGCAGACCGGTCGTCTTCTCAAAGAAGGCGAGGATCATCTCGCGCTCTCTGAACCCGTAGATCATCATCGACGTCGAGCCGAGGTCCATGCCGTTCGTCGCCATCCACATGAGGTGGGACGACACGCGTTGGAGCTCGGACATGAGCATGCGGATCCAGACCGCGCGCGGCGGCAGCTCCACGTCGAGGAGCGCCTCGGTGGCGAGCGAGAAGACGAGCTCGTTCGTGAGGGGCGAGATGTAGTCCATGCGCGTGACGTTCGTCGCGCCCTGGACGTAGGTGAGCTCCTCGCCGGTCTTCTCCATCCCCGTGTGCAGGTAGCCGATCACCGGCTTGGTCCTGAGCACGGTCTCGCCGTCGAGCTCGAGCATGAGCCGCAGGACGCCGTGCGTCGAGGGGTGCTGCGGCCCCATGTTGATGATCATCGTCTCGTCGGTCGGCCGCTCGAGGTCGATGTCGGCGGTGTCGACGACACCACCCTCGGGGATGCGCAGCACGGCGCCGACTTCACGGCGCAGCTCGTCCGGGCTCGTCTCTCTTCGTGTCGAGAGCTCCTGGGCGCCCTCTGAGGTCTCGGCGACGGCGGCGCGTTGCGCCCGCCGGACACCTGAGCGGCCGAAGCCGTCGTCTGTCGCCGCGTCGGCCGTCGTGGCGGCATCGCCGTCGATCGCGGCGTCGCCCACCGTGTCGCGGATCGTGTCGTCCGCCATGTCGCCGTCGGTTCCGTCCGTCACCGCGGCCCGGGTGCTTCCTTGAACTGCACGGGGACGCGCCCGACCCCGTAGTCCTTGCGCAACGGGTGTCCCTCCCAGTCCTCTGGCATGAGGATGCGGGTGAGGTCGGGGTGGCCCGTGAAGCGGATGCCGAAGAAGTCGAACACTTCGCGCTCCATCGCCTCGGCTCCGGGATAGAGGTCGTACAGGGTGTCGACGACGGGGTCGTCCGCGGGGACCTGCACGCGCACGCGCACGCGCCGGGTTTGCGACAGCGAGAGCAGGTTCGCCACCACCTCGAAGCGCTCGGGCTCGACGCCGGGGGGGAGCTCGCGCCCCGGATGCGTGAGGTAGTCGACGGCCGTCACGTCGGACAGCTGCTCGAACCCGGACGCTTTGTAGGCGGCGACGAGGTCGTGGTAGCGCTCCCTGGGCGGGAAGGCGATCTCGCTCGCCCAGCGGCCAGGCGAGGTCTGGACGTCGGGAAGCGGCGACAGCACTGGCGACTGCGACGGCACGGGCGCCTGTGACACAGATGGCGCGGCGTGCGCGGCGGGCGCGTCGGACGGCGACGGACCGGCGGCCGCCGGGGCCGCCTGGGAAGCCTCTTCCGGGCTCATCGCGGCGTGGCGACGCGTACGGCGTCAGGCTCTTCGGGGACCCAGCCGGCGAGCTGCTCGGGCTGTTCGCCGGTGCCGCCGGGCCCGCGCCGGGTGATGGCCCCGGTGCGGATCTTCTCGTGCAGCGTGAGGATCGCGTGCAGCAGGGTCTCAGGCGAAGGCGGGCAGCCCGGCGCGTAGACGTCGACGGGGACGATCTGGTCGACGCCCTGGACGATCGCGTAGTTGTTGAACATGCCGCCGCTCGAGGCGCACACGCCCATCGAGATGACCCACTTGGGCTCCATCATCTGGTCGTAGACCTGGCGGAGCACGGGCGCCATCTTCTGGGAGACGCGTCCGGCGACGATCATGAGATCGGCCTGGCGGGGGGAGGCGCGGAAGACCTCCATCCCGAGCCGGCTGATGTCGAAGTCGGCCGCCCCGACGGCCATCATCTCGATGGCGCAGCAGGCCAGGCCGAAGGTCGCCGGCCACACGCTGTTCCGCCGGGCCCACTTGACGAGGTCCTCGAGCCGGCCGGTGAGGAAGTTGTGCTGGAGGTCTTCGAGACCCATGGCGGTTCGCCCCTACGCCGCCTCACCCGGCGCGGGCGGTTCGGCGCTGGCGCTGACCCTCGAGACCGTGGACTCGGAGGTGCGGGTGATCCCTGAGACGAGGCGCCGGCCGGGTCCCCACTGGAGGGCCCCGTTGCTCACGAGGTACAAGAACGCGACGAGCACGACGGCGGCGAAGACCAGGACCTCGACCAGTCCGAAGACGCGCAGCTGGTGGAAGACGACGGCCCACGGGTACAGGAAGATGATCTCGATGTCGAAGATGATGAAGATCATCGCCACGAGGTAGAAGCGCACCGGAAAGCGCGTCGGTGGCTCACGGCTCGGGATGATCCCCGACTCGTACGGGGCGACCTTCTGCGCGGTCGGCCGCGCCCGCGGCGCCAGCATCTTGGATGCGACGAAGGAGAGCGCTGCGAACAGCGCCCCGAGCACCATCAAGAGGAAGATGGGGAGGTACTGGTCCACTTCAGAGCCGTTCTACCACGCGCTCGTTCACGCGGTCACATTCTCCCTTGGCGCCTCAAGACGTCCGTTCGGCCAGGTCGGAAGGGGTGTCGGCGTGACGTTGCGGGCTCCATCGGGCGTTTTTGGTGCGCACGGTCGAGGTCCGCGGATGCACCGGGGGGACGGGGCGGCCGAGGAATGACGGGGCGCCCGGAACGCAACCGGAGCGCAGCCGGGAGGCCGCCGGGTCGCGCCTACGATCCTCGGTCGTGACCTCCGCGGAGCCGCCGACGTCGAGGCCGCGCCGGGGGCGGAAACCGGACACGAGCGTGCACGACGTGCTCGTGATCGGCGGCGGGCCGGCCGGTTCCTCGTGCGCGTACTGGCTCGCGGACGCCGGGTGGGACGTCGTCGTCGTCGAGAAGAAGCACTTCCCTCGGGAAAAGACGTGCGGGGACGGCCTGACCCCACGGGCGGTCCGCCAACTCGCCGACATGGGAGTCGAGGACTCGCTCGCGGACGCCCACCGCTACACGGGGCTTCGTTCGTGTGCATGGGGCCAGGAGCTCGAGCTCCAGTGGCCCAAGCACCCCGTTTTCCCGTCCTACGGCTACACCATCACCCGCCACGACCTCGACGGGCTCGTCTCCGAGCGTGCGGTGAAGGCCGGCGCGTCGGTCCGCCAGCACACCGAGGCCGTCGAGCCGATCCTCGCGGGCGCGAGTCCGCCTGTCGCTGAGGCGTCCTCGTCGGACGCGGCGGACGTGCCCGGGCGATCGGGCGCGTCGGGAGCGACCCTCCCGGGGTGCGCCGGGGCGGTCGTCCGCGACAGCGCGACCGGGACGACCTCCGAAATCCGGGCCCGCTATGTCGTCGTGGCCGACGGCTCCAACTCCCGAATCGGCCGTGCGCTCGGCAGCACCCGCCAGAAGGGCTATCCGCTCGGCATGGCGCTTCGCGGCTACTACCGCTCGCGCCGCCACGACGACCCGTTCATCGAGTCGCACCTCGACATCCGCGACGAGAAGGGCGAGACGGTGCCGGGATACGGCTGGATCTTCCCGCTCGGCGACGGACGGGTGAACGTCGGGGTCGGCCTCCTCTCCACCGACCAACGCTGGAAGGGCTTGAACACCTCACGCCTGATGGACGCCTTCGTCGCTCAGGCTCCGAGGAGCTGGGGACTCTCCGAGGAGACGAGCTGCGGGCCTCCGACCGGGGGCAAGCTCCCGATGAGTTTCGCGGTCGGACCGCGGACCGGCCCGAACACGCTCCTCATCGGCGACGCAAGTGGCGCGATCAACCCCTTCAACGGCGAGGGGATCGCCTACGGCTACGAGACCGGGCGCCTCGCCGCGGCGCACCTCGCCGACGCGCTGCGCGGCGAGGGTGCCGAAGCCCTGGCCCGCTACGAGCAACGCCTCGAGGAGACGTTCGGCGACTACTACCGCGTCGGGCGGGCGTTCGTGCGGCTGATCTCGAACCCGAAAGCGATGCACTGGTGCGTCGCGATCGGGATGCGGTCGGAGGCCTTCATGGGCGAGCTGCTCCGGATCATGGCCAACCTGATGCGGCCGACCCGCCCGGGAGTCGCAGAGGTCGGCTACGACGCGCTCGTCGGGATCGCCCGGTCCATGCCCGACTCCATCGCCGAAGGGGTTCGCCAAATTCTCGGCTGATTCGCCTTCGCCCGCGATGAGGTGTGGCGCGGAGGCGGCCGGGAGCCCGCGCTTCGCCGGCTGACGTGGCGTGGGCGATGGGGGCCCGGTGGCGGCGGGCCTGTCGCGAGGGCCCCGGTCGAGGGGGAGCGACGCGGGGCTCGCGCCGCGGGACGTTGCGGTCTCCCGCTTGTTCAAACGACCCGCCCTGCGGTCGCGCTCCGTCTTTTCCGCATGGTGCGCGCGGCACCTCGCTTCAGGTTCTCGTCGCTCGACGGCCCTGTGTTGGCGACGGCGTCCGTGCGGTCGTTCTCGAGCCCGTAGGTGCGTCCGCAGTCGGCACACGCGCGCCCGTTGAAGCGGGGCGCCGGCCCGAGGTCGATCGCCGTCTGCAGCTCCGCTGTGACGCGTCGCGCTCGCCTATTGGCATCACTACCGTCATCACCGAGCCGGTACGGTTCCACCGCGACCTCATCGCCTCGGATTGGTCTGCCGAGAACGCCGGATCTTCCCCGAGCGGTGCGAGCGTGATGCACCGGGAGCCGTACGGTTGCCACGGCACCGGGAACCGCTGAAAGGAGCAAGTTGTGGAGTTGACCGGAAAGGTCGCCCTCGTCACGGGTGGGGCGTCAGGTATCGGCCGGGCGATTGCAGCCGGCCTCGCCCGGGGCGGTGCCTCGGTCGCTGTTGCGGATCTCGTCACCGTTCCTGCGGGTGGGTCGGCAGATGAGCTCCTCGACGGGAAGCCGTCCCTGTCGCTGCAGGTGGACGTCTCCTCGGAACCGGCGACCGCCGCGATGGCGGCGGAGGTGGAATCGGAGCTCGGTGGGATCGACCTCCTCGTGAACGACGCCGCCTATTTCGCTGATCTCGACTACCGGTCATTCGAGGAGATCCCACTCGAAGAGTGGCGACACGTCTTCGACGTCAATGTCATGGGGACGTGGCTGTGCACGAAGGCCGTCGTGCCGGCCATGCGGCGGCGCGGCGGCGGCGCGATCGTCAACATCGCGTCCGCGACGGTGTTCAAGGGCACGCC